>OGQQ01000158.1_pt1 | contig 70392 bp, 56 predicted proteins | sample 1553281 | NCBI WGS metagenome assembly OGQQ01 (sample SAMEA2579937, study PRJEB22360) | human gut metagenome | biome: human gut; feature: human-associated habitat; material: faeces | place: Denmark | collected 2008/2010 | reverse complement strand
GACACTTGAAGTGTCCATCCTCGCAGTATCCGGTTCTCAAGGTGCACGCCTGCGCGGCTCATCCGGTCCGACCGGGCCGCGCGGCAAGGAGATATATTGCCAGACCGCGAAGCCGAGTGGGACGTCAATTCCACTCTTCACAAGTCCTACACAACATATCGCTTCTTATATAAGTAATAGAAAGGCTGGTGCAGAAATACTGCACGTATCAGATGATGACCCTTCGGTTAGGAGATATATACAGATCGGTCACCTGTAAGTGTCTATCTACCCGCGCTTTTACAATATAAACCAGCGCTTTCGATAAAAAAGAGGGAGTGCCGCGCACAGTGCGACACTCCCCTAGCGATTCAACAGAATCTATTAGGCCTCGAGAGCCTTCTTGGCAATGGCAGCCAGCTCGTTGAAGGACTCGATGTCCTCGTAAGCCATCTGAGCCAGGACCTTGCGGTCGAGCTCGATACCGGCAACCTTCAGGCCGTGCATGAACTGAGAGTAAGAGATGTCGTTCAGGCGAGCGGCAGCGTTGATGCGGGTGATCCAGAGAGAGCGAATCTCGCGCTTCTTGTTGCGACGGTCACGATACTGATACTGCAGGGAGTGCTGGACCTGCTCTTTAGCATGCTTGTAAGTACGCGAAGCGGCACCGTAGTAACCCTTCGCACGGTGCATAACGGTACGGCGCTTCTTCTTGGCGGCAACAGCGCGCTTAATACGTGCCATGTTCTATCAACTCCTAGACGGTTAAACGAAAAACGGGAACGCGAACTTAGGCGAGACGCGACTTGATGACCTTGCGGTCGGCAGCGGCGATCTCGGTCTCCTGACGGAAGCCACGCTTACGCTTGGTGGACTTCTTGCTCAGGATGTGGCTCTTGAAAGCCTTGGCGCGCATAAGCTTGCCGGTACCAGTCTTGCGGAAACGCTTCTTGGTGCCGCTGTGGGACTTCATCTTAGGCATGAAATACTCCTTAATCGGTTACAGAACACTAGTTACTTGGTATCGCTTGCCGCTTTATCCTCATCGAAGGCGCCCTTAATCGGGGCGAGCAGCATAAGCATGTTACGGCCTTCCATCTTAGGCTTGGACTCGACCGTAGCGTAAGGCTTGAGATCCTCGGCGAGACGCTCGAGAACGTTAAGACCCTGCTCCGGGTGAGCCATCTCACGGCCGCGGAACATGATGGTGATCTTAACGCGTGCGCCCTTCTTGAGGAAACGCAGAACGTGGCCCTTCTTGGTCTCGTAGTCGCCAACGTCGATCTTGGGTCGGAACTTCATTTCCTTGACCTCGACCTTGGACTGGTTCTTACGAGCGGCCTTGGCCTTCATGGCCTGCTGGTACTTGAACTTACCGTAGTCCATGACCTTGCAAACCGGCGGCTCCGCATTGGGAGCGATCTCGACCAGGTCGAGACCCTGATCGTCGGCGACGCGCTGGGCATCGCGGATGGCGAACAGGCCGAGCTGAGAGCCATCGACGCCAATCAAACGGCACGAAGATGCAGTGATCTCGTCGTTGATGCGGGTGTCATCAGACTTAGCTATTTTCCCTACCTCCATTCATAAAAAAATAACCCAGCACTTCTCAGCAGCCAGGTCGTACACATAGACATCCTCGATTTGAGGAAGTGAATCTAAGTTGTATGACCAGTCAGCTGCTCATTGGCGCCAAAAGGTGGGAACCCTCGGGTTCCTCTTTAGGGCATTGCGGGAACAACGCCTTGTGGATAATAACACGCGCAGCGCGTTATCACATTACGTACACGAAAAAGGGGGCCTTGACCCCCTTGAACGCTCCTTTGCACGTATGGTGCCCGAGGCGAGACTCGAAGGGCCTTCGCTTCGCGAAGCCCCGGGCTTCGGGCGCATGGCGCCCTCGCCACGCTCCGCTACAAACAGGCCACGGGCCTGTTTGCTTAACGCTCCGCGCGCTCACGCGAGTTCGGCACGAAAAAGGGGGTCTTAACCCCCTTGAACGCTCAGCTGCATGTATGGTGCCCGAGGCGAGACTCGAACTCGCACGTTGTTGCCAACGGTGGATTTTGAGTCCACTGCGTCTGCCAATTCCGCCACTCGGGCACGTAATGCGTGAGTTAGTTTATCACAGCTTTCTGCCGATTAGTCCGAAAATGGAACTTCGAGCATTTCGATGAGTTCGACCGTGCGGAGCATCTCGCGCTGACGACATCCGCGACCGTCGACCGAAGCCTCACCCATCTGGTTATCGTAGGGGTCCTCGCGCATGCCATTATAGACAGGTTCAAACCCCGCCTGGAACCGACAGTTTGCCACCATGCGCCACGGATCGAGGTTGCCAAAGTAGTGGCGGCGGCGCCATTCCTCCCCCATCCTGCGAGCAGAAGATCCAAATGACACGTCGGCGTTGAGCCAACCGGTCTGCGGCGTATAGAACTCAGCCCAATCGTGCGGCCCCACCGAATCGGGCGCAACATACAGGCCGCTCTGCCAACGGGCAGGAACGCCCGCAATGCGGCACATGGTGATAAACGTGAGCGCCATAACACCGCAATCGCCGCGGAGCGAGTGTGCACAGTCATCGGCAATAGATCCCAAAAGCAGGTACGGTGGCTGATAGCGATAGTCGATATGCTGTGTCAGGTAATCATAGATAGCACGAGCGCAATCGAGCGGATCCTCGAGCCCGTCAATAGCACGCTCCGTCAGCTGTCGCAGGTACGGCGTAAACGCAATGTGCGGACGGTCCTCGGAGGTGTCCTCGGGCAGGGGCGCGTCCATACACGGATGCGCCGGAAGCGCACCCCCATAGATATCGCGATAAGCGGCATCGATTTGATAGCGATAGGTCACCGAGAATGAATGTTTAGTCGAAGATGTCCAAGAGGCAGTACGAGCCGAAGCGTCTTCAGAGGCAACGGTACCCTCCGACGTCATATCAAGAACCTCGATATGAGACTGTTGACGACAGGTGGCGGCAACGGGTAGCCACGCGCGAACAGCCTCTCCCTCCAGAGCCCCGGGGACAGACACGGATGCCTTAAGCGTAATAGTGCGAGACAGCCCGCCCCGCGACTCCATCTCCTCGAGCATCTGGTTGCGCAGTGCAATTCCATCCGCAGAATCGGGACGCAGGCCCGGAACCTCCTTGGGATACACGCGCAAAGAATCAAGGAAGTTGTCAAGAACGAACAGTTCGCCATCGATAAAGCGCCAATCGATACGTTTGCGCTCAATCAGGTCGTCAAACTGCTCATCGGTAAACTCAGGCCACTCCTCGCGGATCATCTCGATAGCCCGATCACGCGACACCGAAAAATGAAGCGGCGTCTCGATCATACGATACCGCTCGGCGCGAACGCAGGCAGCAAGCGAGGAATCGGGATCTTGGGCAAGCAGGCGATCGCAAGCATCAATAGCCTGCGAAAGATACCCTGCATCCTTTAAACGCAGGATCTCGGGCGGCAGTCCAATATCGAGATGGCGAAAGTCATCACAGCAAACATCAACCAAGCACCCAACCGGCCCCTCGGCAATAACCTTCCCATCAGCAGGCGACACGTTAATTACAGCCATACCAAAACTCCAAGTCACTAGAACCCTTGAAGCCCATTGTACCGAGATAAAAAGAAAGCCCCAACAAAGGAGCCATCAACACCGCCGAACGGTAGTCAAATAAATAATTCAGCCCAGTAACCCTGCGGCGTTAAACAAAGGAAGCCCCGTCCCCCGGAACCGTTTCCTTGGCGCGACTTCTGGCGAAGCCAGGTGAGCGCAAAGGAAACAGTGTAGGGGGACGGGGCTTCCGGCGGGTAGTTTAGCGACGCTTACGCCTTGTTGACGGAGCCAAACTCCTCCATGAGCTCCTTGGTGCGAGCAACGATGTTGTCGCGACCAGGCTTAAGAAGCTTGCGGGGGTCGAAGCCCTTGCCCTGCTGATCCTTGCCAGCCTCGATGTACTCGCGGACACCCTTGGCGAAGACGAGCTGCAGGTCGGTGTTGACGTTGATCTTGGAGATGCCCAGGGAGATGGCCTTCTTGATCTGATCCTCGGGGATGCCGGTACCACCGTGCAGAACGAGGGGCAGGTCGCCGGTCTGAGCCTTGATCTCGCCCAGACGCTCGAAGGAAAGGCCAGCCCAGTCGGCGGGATACACGCCGTGGATGTTGCCGATGCCGCAGGCGAGGAAGTCGACGCCCAGGTCAGCGATCTGCTTGCACTCAGCAGGATCAGCGAGCTCACCGTTGGAGGTCACGCCGTCCTCGGTGCCGCCGATGCCGCCGACCTCGGCCTCGATGGACATGCCCTTGGAGTGGGCAAGCTCAACGAGCTCCTTGGTGCGGTCGAGGTTAAGCTGGAAGGTCTCCTCGTGAGAGCCGTCATACATGATGGACGTGAAGCCGGCCTCGATGCACTTGAAGCAGTCCTCGTAAGAACCGTGATCGAGGTGAAGGGCGACGGGAACGGTAACGCCCGTGGCCTCGACGGCAGCCTTGACCATGTCGGCGCAGACCTTGAAACCGCCCATCCACTTAGCGGCACCAGCGGTGCACTGAAGGATCAGCGGAGACTTGGCCTCCTCGGCGGCCTGGAGAATAGCCAGGGTCCACTCGAGGTTGTTGGTGTTGAAGGCACCGAGAGCGTACTTGCCGGCCTCGGCCTTCTTGAGCATGTCTGCTGCGTTGACGAGCATAAAAGAAACCTCCTGTAAGGTTGCTCCGATAACGCCTGAGATTTTACCACGGCGTACCCGAGCATAAACGTTCGTTTGTTCAGGAATATCGTCCAAACAGACTTTTTTTGACCGTTTGCCCTACGGAATCGACCCGTTGGGGAAAAATAGCTTGACGTCTGGACGCTTCTCGTGCTTCAGAAGCTGACTATAAAGCTACACCTGCATGAAAGGGTTCTGCATGAGCTCGCGTGCCATGGTGGTCGAATCGCCATGGCCGGTTAGGCAAACGGTATCGGGCGGGAGAAGCCGGGCGAGCTTGGAAAGCGAGCGCAGAATCGCCGCCTCGTCTCCGCCGGAAAGATCGGTACGGCCGTGGCTGCCGGGAAAGAGCGTGTCCCCCACGAAAGCGATATTTCCCTGCTCCGTTGCGGCGAATAGGACGATGCCGCCCGGCGTATGCCCGGGCACCTCGATAACCTGCAGATAAATGTCGCCTAGCTCAATGGTATCGCCCTCGGCAAGCAGCCGCGTCGGCTCGCCCGGATCGGGCGTATCGATGCCCCACATCGCTCGCTGTTCCTCGATATTCTCATGCGGCACAGCTGCGTCCTTGCCGCATAGCTCGTACAGGGCGTTAGCGCCGACGGCGGCACAAACTCCAGCGACACCGCCAACATGATCGGCATGACCGTGCGTACATACGGAACCGAGCACACGCACGCCAGGGTGTTCGGCTCGGATATGCGCAACGAGGCTCTCACCTTCCCAAGCGGGATCGATAATCAGGCATTCGCCACTCGAAATCACGGCGTAGCTGTTGGTCTGAATGGGGCCGTTTACAAGCGTCTCAATCGAAGCCGTACCCCGAGGGGTTAAATCCAAAGCCGTAGCGTCCATGCGTGCGCCCTCCTTCTATAAACGTCGAGGCATCAAACGATGCCTCGAACGCAGCCAATATCATTACTGTCGCGTGTTCGTCGCGCCTATACGCGACGCTTGAGCTGAGCCCCGCCCTCGCCAGGCATCAAGCGGCGTGCATCGTAGACCGAGTCGACGCTGCTAATCGATGCCAGTAGCGGATCCAGGCCACTCGCATCCGAAATCTCGACCATAAAACGCAGGGTCGCAATGCCCTCGCGGTTGGTCGAGGTGGCGGCGGAAAGGATATTGCCGCCCGCATCGCCAATGGCGATGGTGACGTCCTTGAGCAGGCCCATACGATCCAGGCACTCGACCACAATCTCGACCTGGAAAAGCGTATCGGCGGCGCCATCCCACTCCACGTCAATCATGCGCTCGGGATGCTCCATGAGACCCTTGACGTTGGGGCAGTTGGCACGATGCACCGAGACGCCTCGGCCGCGCGTGATAAAGCCGACAATATCGTCGCCCGTCACCGGATTGCAGCAATGCGCTAGACGAACCAGCAGGCCGCTGTTGCTTTCGCCCTTGACGATAATGCCGTTGCTCGCGCTCTTGCCACGCTTTTGCGGCTTGCGGTTGGAGCCGCGGGCGGGCTGCTTGACGACCTCGGCGATGGCCTCGGCCTTGGTGAGCTGTTCCTCGGGTTTGGGGTCCAAGATTTGCTCGACCTTATTGCCCACGGCACGTGGGGCGACTTTGCCCGCACCAACGGCGGCGAACAGGTCCTCGAGCTGCTTGTAGTTAAACTGCTCCGCCACGGCATTAAGCGCGCGCGTGGATCGCGGCGTAGAGATGCCATACCCGCGCTTGCGCAGGTCCTTGGCCAGTATATCGCGACCGGCCGCAGCGTCATCGTCTTTGGTCGCGGCGGCGAAGTAGCGGCGAATCTTTGACTTGGCCGAAGGCGTCTTGACGATCTTGAGCCAATCGCGCGACGGCTTGGAGCTCTTGTTAGTCAGAATCTCGACACGGTCACCCGTCTTGATTTCGTGCGTGAGCGGCGCCACCGCACCGTTAATCTTGGCGCCGACGCAGTGGTTGCCGACCTCGGTATGAACGGCGTAGGCAAAGTCGAGCGGTGTAGAGCCGGCACGAAGCGCCATGACCTCACCCTTGGGTGTAAAGACAAAAATCTCCTGGTCAAACAAGTCGACCTTCAGTGAGTGCAGGTATTCCTTGGCATCGGTGATCTCGTCAGACGCCGCCCAGTCGAGTGAGTGCTTGAGCCAGTTAATCTGATCGTCCAGACGCTGCGCATCGTTGGTCTTGGAGGCAGACGATCCGCCCGACTTCTTGTACAGCCAGTGGGCGGCGATGCCGTACTCGGCCTGCTCATGCATCTCATAGGTTCGAATCTGAATCTCGAGCGGGCGGGCCGTGGGGCCGATAACCGTCGTATGGAGCGACTGGTAGTTATTGACCTTGGGCATAGCGATATAGTCTTTAAAGCGACCGGGCATGGGGTGCCACAGCGTATGCACCGCGCCGAGCGCGGAGTAGCAATCGCGCACCGAATGCGTGATGACGCGCAGTGCCACCAGGTCGTAGATCTCGGAGAATTCCTTGCCCTTGCGCTTCATCTTTTGGTAGATGGACCAATAGTGCTTGGAACGGCCGTTGATCTGAAAGTCCTCCAGGCCAATGCGGTTGAGCTCGTCGGTGAGCGTCTTGATAGTCTCGGCCAGATAACGCTCGCGAACCTCGCGCGACTCGGCTACCATGCGCGAGATGCGCTGGTAGGCATCGGGCTCCAAGTAGAAAAAGGACAGGTCCTCGAGCTCCCACTTGATTGAGCTCATGCCCAGGCGGTCGGCCAGAGGCGCGTACACGTCCATGGTCTCGCGCGCCTTAAACAGGCGGCGATCCTCGCGCAGGGCGGCAAGCGTGCGCATGTTATGCAGGCGGTCGGCGAGCTTAACGATGATGACGCGGATGTCCTTGGACATGGCGAGGAACATCTTGCGCAGCGTAAGCGCCTGCTTCTCGTCCATGCTGTCGACTTCGATGTTGGTGAGCTTGGTCACGCCATCGACAAGCTCGGCCACCGTATCGCCAAATAGGCCGGAAACATCGGTGAGCGAGGTCTCGGTATCCTCGACGGTATCGTGCAGCAGCGCGGCGCACACCACATCGCAGTCCATCTTGAGATCGGCCAAAATGATGGCAACCTCGACGGGATGGTTGATGTACATCTCACCCGAGCGCCGCTTTTGGTTGCAGTGCTTCTCGGCAGCAAAGCAGTAGGCTTGCTCCACCTTGGAGAAGTCGTCCTCATTCATATATTTGAGGCACAGACGCTCCAGCTTGTCGTAGCTGTCCGCCATAATCTCGGGCGGCAGCTCATCGGCATGCTTATAGTGCTCCATCTCCGAAAACGGCTGGAGGGTGGAATCATGGGCGGTACGGGCTGCGGCATCCATCGAGCTCCCCTTCCCTAGGCCCGCGGTACGATCGGGCGGTTAACTTTGGCTAGCATATCAGAAGCGCATGAATCGAGCGCCCAACTCCGGAAAGCCGAGAACTCCATACGCGAGCGCAAGCCCTCCAAATAGCGAATTGACCTGCTCAATTGCACGCGGCCGGGGTTTTCCGCCATTGAGATGCGACGCGTATCGTCAAACCCCGAAACCCGGCAAAAACCGAGTTCTTCGAAGATTCCCAGGCCGCTTGCCACCGATCGCTCATCGACCGGCGTGCGCGCGTCGATTGCAAGGCACATCTGCGCAATGTCGATATCGCTTGCGCAGAATGAATCGTCCCCCGTCTTGCCACGGTTAGAGCGCCACATGGTCTGCAGCGCTCGATAGAGCGTGACGAGCTCATCGCGCTCGGGCGCATAGCAGTCGAGCAGGCGCTCATTAATACGAGCGTCACGCGACGAATAGAGCAGGTGAATCACGGCAGGCTGTCCATCGCGGCCGGCACGGCCACTCATCTGGTTAAACTCAATCGCGCCAAACGGCATGTGGTAGAGCACGACATGACGGATATCGGGCAGGTTGACGCCCTCACCGAAGGCCGAAGTTGAAACGATGCAGCTGAGACTTCCGTCTCTAAAGGCTTCCTCAATACGGCGGCGATCGGAGCGCGTAAGCCCAGCGTTATAGAACGCGATATGGGTCGCACAGTCGGGCACGCGTTTGCGCAACGTCTTGGCAAGCGCCACGGACTGGTCGCGCGAGTTCACATAGATAACGGTCTTCTCCCCCGTCGCCACGATCGACACCAGACGATTTTCGCGGCTCGCAAGGTCGCGGTCGTCCTCGAGTTGTAGGTTCTCGCGAACGGTCTCGTCGACCACCGTGCTGGTAATCGGCAATACGCGAGCAAGCTCTGCCACAACCGGAGCCGTCGCGGTAGCCGTTGCCGCCATGACAACGGGGTCGCCCAGGGCTTTGAGGATATCGGGCATGTCGAGGTATGCACACCGGTCGCCGCCTTTGGCAAGACCGGCATGGTGCGCCTCATCGATAACGACAAAGCCGATACGTCCAGAACGTGCAAAGCGATCGCGATGGATAGAAAGGAACTCAGGCGTCGTGAGCACGATGCCGGTGCGGCCCGAAGCCAAGCCGGCAAACACGTCATCGCGCGCCGCGTCCACGGTCTCGCCGGTCAGCACGCCTACGCCAATGCCGAGCGTGGCCATCGTCGACGAGAGGTGATAGGCCTGGTCGGCAACGAGCGCACGCAGCGGATAGACAAAAATGCTCGCACGCCCGCGAAGGACCGCCTCGCGTGCGGCATGTACATGGAAAATCAGAGACTTGCCGCGCCCCGTTCCCATAACGGCCAGAACACTTTGGTGATCGGCCAGGGCATCAAGCGCCTCGACCTGTGCGCGGTGCGGCTGGTTCGATCCGATAAAGCTGTGAATGAGCGAGCGCGTGAGCTCGGTATAGGAAAGCTGGGCAAGCGTCTCGCGCTTACGCGACTCAAGGCGAAGATCGGAGTCCGCCGGCTGCACGCCACGGCGAAGCTCACATGCCGGATCGTCGATATTGGGCGCCGTGGTATCGCGCACCAAGACATCTTTAATCATGAGCTTGGGCTTTACACGTCCCTGCCAATGCTCGGCGACTGCCTCGAACACCAAGTCGACGGCGCTGTCGCAATTGATAAGCCTGTCGATCTGCGGCACACGAAACATGATGGCCGGCACACTTGCGGCGCCATCCGTCGCCACGAAGCGCATATGCTCGCCAGTCTTACCCACCACGGCGCGGTCACACATCGTCACGCCCTCGGCAGCCAGTAGCGGCACCTTATTACCCTGGCCAAACGGCTCAAGGCGAGAAATCTGCTCGATGGTCTCAATATTCAATTCGGAAAGGTCAACCGTGGCGGCAACCTCGTCGGTATCCTCAAAGTCCTCGGCGGGAAGCTCGGACAACACAGCGGAAAGACGTCGACGAAACTCATCGAGCTTAGATGCCTCGACGGTCACGCCCACCGCACCGGCATGTCCGCCGCGGCGAATCAGCAGGTCGGAACAGCGCTCGACGGCTTCGAACAGGTTGACCTTGCCCACCGAGCGACCCGAGCCACGTGCTATACCGTCCTCGATAGAGAAGAGCAACGCCGGCACGTGATATCGGTTGGTGAGGCGGCTCGCCACGATGCCCTTAACGCCCTCGTGCCAGCCTTCGCCGCCCACGACAATCGCGCGCCCGCCATCATAGGTCTCCTCGACCTTTGCCATGGCATCGCGCGTGAGCTCCGCCTCAATCTCGCGACGCTGACGATTGATCTCCTCGAGCTCGGCCGCCAGCGCGCTTGCCTCGATAGGATCGCGGGCAAGCAGCAGGTCGAGCGCCAGCTTGGGATCGGCCATGCGGCCGGCGGCGTTTAAGCGGGGAATGAGCGAAAACGACAGGCCGTCGGCCGTAATGGTAGAAAGGTCGGCCTTGGCAAGTGCGGCAAGCGCGATATAGCCGGGACGGGCCGTCACGCGCATCTGCTGGATGCCCTCGGCGACCAGCGCGCGATTCTCGGGCGTGAGCGGCATCATGTCGGACACGGTGCCCAGCGCCGCGACCTCTATCAGCGAACGCCAATACGACGGCTTGCCCAAACGCTCACCCAGGACCTGCACCAGCTTGAGCGCCACGCCGGCGCCGGCAAGTTCACGCGAAGGACCCTCATCCTCGAGCTTAGGGTCGGTCAGGGGCACGCCCTGCGGCACCTGGTCGGACGGCTCATGGTGGTCCGTAACCACCAGATCGATTCCCAGGCTCTCCAGATAGGAGACCTCCTCCTTAGCCGCGATACCGTTATCGACGGTCACGATCAGATTGGGTTGGGCAAGCTCGTTAACGCGGTCGAGCGCCGCGCGCGAAAGGCCATAACCCTCGTCAAAGCGGTGCGGAATAAACGGTGTGACATTGGCGCCAAACGTTCGCAGCGCCTCGGTCAACAGACAAGTCGACGTAATGCCATCGACGTCAAAATCACCAAAGACGGCGATGCGTTCGCGGTTGCGGATGGCGCGCTCGACACGATCGGCAACAACCGACATGCCCGGAATGACGAGCGGATCGGCCCAGTCGCGATCGAGCGAAGGCGTCAAAAATAGCTGTCCTTCCTCAATCGAGGCAATGCCGTGCGCAACCATAATGCGCGCCACCAGCCCGGGTATGCCCAGACCAGCCGAAAGCTCCTTTTCGAGCTCGGGATTTTGCTGAGCGACCGCCCAGCGATGCGTCGTCTTAAGCGATGACATAGGCGCCCACCCCCGATAGGGGCAGGTCGCCGCGATACCTCTCACGGTTCATAGCGATGAGTCCTCTGTGTATACCCGCTTCGGCAGGCAGATCTGTTGAACGGATTTATTATACCGTGCGGCACGGACGCAGAGCCTCGCAGCACGCCGTGGTTTCAGTAAACGATGCCGGTAATAGCCTCGAAATAATCGGGCATTTCTGACGCACGGACGCATGCGAGCGTCTAGCATATCCATTCAAAACGGATTCACGAGCAAAGGGAGTCACAAGAGCATATGAAGCAATGGGTTGGACTGGGAAAGTTCCTCGCGGGGCATATGCAGGTCATCGTTCCGATTTGCGTAACGCTCGGTGTGCTCTTTCCCCAGCAGATCGGCATACTTAAGCCCATCGTTCCCGCCCTCTTCGCCTTTATGACGTTCCAAGGTGCGCTCAGCAACACCTTCCACCAGGTAGCCGAGGTGTTCCGCCGTCCGCTGCACCTGATTTTGGCGCTGCTTGTCTCGGCGGTGCTTATTCCCATTGCAGCCTATGCCATGGGATCGCTGTTCTTTGGCTCCAACCCCAACCTTGTCTGCGGCATCGTCCTCGAGTACAGCGTGCCTGTGGCAGTCACTGCCTTTATGTGGATTAGCATGTTCGGCGGCAACGGCCCGCTCGCGCTCACCATTATCCTGACGTCCTCGGTTATCTCGCCTGTGACGATTCCGTTCACGCTGAAGCTCTTGCTAGGTGCCACCGTCTCGATCGATGTGCCAAGTATGGTGCAGGACATGGCCTTTATGATCGCCATCCCCGCCGTGCTCGGCATCGTGATCAACGAGCTCACGCGTGGATGGGGACACGAGAAGCTCTCCCCCGCGCTCTCGCCCGCCTGCAAGTTCATGATGATGGGCGTCATCGCGTCCAACTCCACCGCTATGAGCGAGTACGTGCTGCACGTGAACGTGGTGCGCCTAGAAGTCGCCCTCTTTATTTTGACCTTCGCCATCAGCGGCTTTGTCGTCGGTTTTCTGGTCGCCCGTGCGCTCCATCTGCCATATAGCGAGACGACTACTATGTGCTTTACCTGCGGCATGCGTAACATCTCTTCGGGTGCCGTCATCGCCACGCAGTACTTTCCGGGCGAAGTCGTGTTTCCCGTCATGTGCGGAACGCTGTTTCAGCAGGTACTCGCCTCGTTTATCGGGCACCTCTTTGAGCGTCTGACCGGCGAGGAGCGCGCCGCCCAGCGCAAGCGCGTCGAGGCCGGCCGCGACGCCATGGCACGCTAGACTGTCCGCATTACGCGGGCGTTAGTCTTGCTATGCGAGCGTTTCCAGATGCGCACGCAGGCGCTCGGCATCGATATCGAGCGTTGTCTCGGCATTGACCTGGGCCAAACGATAGCCGACAAAGTAGGGCGAAACCACCCAACGCGGCAGCGCCTTGGCAATGGTCCGACCGCCCAGGTGATAGAAGAACAAGTTGTACGACTCTGCGCGACCACCGTGGTGCTCGTTCAGGATATAGCGCAGAGCCACCTGGATCGCATCGGCGAAGAGATCCGCCTCGGCTTGATCTCGTATGTCATCGCTGGCGGCGATTCCTTGCGGAGCTGAAACGTTGATCTCAAAGAACCCCATGATCGGTTCGGTTGAGATGTTGACCGCGATTCTCCCCTGTTGCCAGACATTGATGCCTTCGAAATTGGCGGAAGTCAGCGAAGCATAGCCGTCTTCCTGCTCCAAACCCACAATCTGCATGTGCGGATGAACAAGGCTGCCGCCCGAGAGCGGACCCTTGTTCTTGTACATGAGCACACTTCGATACTGCTGTGAATCGATCATCTGCTGCCAGCAACCCAGGGCAAACCTCATCACATGGTGGAGTTCATCCGGCTCATAGGTCACCAGGTCGGCATTGTGATCGGCCGATTCAATCAGCACGGTTTGACGGGTGGCGCGCAAGGTCTTGAACTTGTTCTCGAGCCATATGCAATCGCCATCACGGCGAATGATGTCGGTGAGCCATTCTGTATCGCAAAAGGGGCACGCGGTGCCGGGACGACGATTGTCGTCGGGCTTACCATTTGCCTGCTGAACGTCAAATACCAGCGCCACGAATTACACCTCCAGCGGCACGATCTTGGTGCCATGGAGCTCGGAGACGCCCAATGCCACCGCCACGGTATCGCGGTTGGCCGTAGAAATGCCGCCGCCGGGAAGAATGGTCAGGCGGTCGCCCGCATACTCGATAAGACGCGACAGGTGCTCCAGGTTGTCCTCGATCGGCGTTCCGGCAGCACCACCATGCGTCAGGATGCGCGTGATGCCGCAGTCGGCGAGTGTGTCAACGGCATCGATCTGAGCCTCGAGCGAGAGCTGGTCAAAGGCCATGTGGAAGGTGATATCGATGGGCCCGCGCTTGCACTCCTCGGTCGCGCAGCCCGTAGCCATCACGAGGGCGCCGAGGGTGAGCTCGTCGAGCGCCCAGCCGCCGGCACAGGGCTTGCAGCAGCCAAAGACCAGGCCGTCAACGCCGGCGCTCACGGCAAGACCCAAGTCCATCTCCATCATGCGCAGCTCGTCTTGGTTGTAATGAAAGTCACCGCCACGCGGGCGAATCATGCACATCACTCGCGCGTCATGCTCGTGAGCATAGCTGGCCGCAGCGCTGATAACGCCAGCCGAGGGCGTGGTACCACCGACGGCAAGGTTGTCGCACAACTCGATGCGCTTAGCACCGGCATCGATAGCCGCCGGCACCCGCTCAAAGTTCTCGGCACAAAACTCGTACAGCATAGATAGACCCCCAGATGACAAACGTTTTCCGATGGGCATTGTCGCACGCCCCCATGAAGTTGCGGTGGAATAGGGACTGTTTTGGCCTCTGAGGCTCCCATTTAGTCCCTATTCCACCGCAACATAAAGGGGGCAGAACCAAAGTAACGCCGCAGGCAGAGGACCGACAGCGAGCGGGCGCCAGAGCGAACAAATTGGCATGAAAAGAGGGCGGCATAGACCTTCTGGTCATGCTGCCCTCTTTGAATGACAAGTTGTCGCTCTGGCGCCCGCGCAGCGTCGACTGGTCCGCCGTTCGGTAGAACGGCGGAACCGCCTAACCGCCCAGGTAGGCTTTACGCACGTTGTCGTCGTGCAGCAGCTCTTGGCCGGTGCCGGTCATGGTGATCTTGCCGGTCTCGAGCACGTAGCCGCGTGTGGCGATGGAAAGCGCCATCTGCGCATTTTGCTCGACCAGGAGCACCGTGGTTCCGGCCTTATGCAGATCCTCGACAATTTGGAAGATCTGCTCAATCAGAATCGGTGCCAAGCCCATAGAGGGCTCATCGAGCATGAGCAGCTTAGGGTTACTCATAAGGGCGCGGCCCATAACGAGCATCTGCTGCTCGCCGCCCGAAAGGGTGCCGGCGACCTGGCGACGACGCTCCTTCAAGCGCGGAAACTGCTCGTAGACGCGCTCGAGGCCCGGAGCCACCGTGGACTTGGGCTGCGTATAGGCGCCCATTTCCAGGTTCTCCTCGACCGTCATCTGCAAAAAGGCGCGACGACCCTCGGGAACCTGGGCCAGGCCCTTGCCGACAAGCTTGTCAGCAGGTGTATGGGTAATATCCTCGCCCAAAAACTTGATGGAGCCGGTCTTGGAGCGCAGCAGGCCCGAGACGGTCTTGAGCGTTGTGGACTTGCCGGCACCGTTGGCACCAATCAAGGCCACGATCTCGCCCTCGTTAACGTTAAAGGAGATGTCCTTGATGGCGTGGATGGCGCCGTACCAGACGTTGATGTTGTAGACGGAAAGCATCGGCTCTGCCATTTAGTCCTCCCCCTTATCCTGCTTACCCAGATACGCCTCGATAACGGCGTCGTTGTTCTGGATTTCCTCTGCCGTGCCCTTGGCGATGACCTTACCAAAGTTAAGCACGCAGATGCCCTCGCAGATGTTCATGACGAGCGACATATCATGCTCGATAAGCATGATGGCGATGCCGAAGGTGTCGCGGATCTTGACGATGTTCGCCATCAGCTCTGCGGTCTCGGACGGGTTCATGCCGGCAGCAGGCTCGTCGAGCAACAGCAGCTTGGGGTTGGTGGCAAGCGCACGGACGATTTCCAGACGACGCTGGGCGCCGTAAGGCAGCGATCCGGCCTGCTCATTTGCCAGGTGCTCCATGTCAAAAATGGACAGCAGCTCCATGGCGCGCTCGTGGGCGGCCTTCTCGTGCTTCCAATACGTCGGCAGACGCAGCACGCCCTCAAAACCGGAGTAGCGCTCCTGGTTATGCAGGCCGACCTTAACGTTGTCCTCCACCGTCATGGTGTTGAACAGGCGAATGTTCTGGAAGGTACGAGCAATACCCATACGGTTGACCTGATAGACCGACTTACCCGAGGTGTCCTCGCCGTCGAGCAGGATGGTGCCGTGCGTGGGCTGGTACACCTTGGTGAGCAGGTTGAAGACCGTGGTCTTGCCGGCACCGTTGGGGCCGATCAGACCGGCGATCTCGGTCTTGCCGATAGTCAGGCTAAAGTCGTCGACTGCCTTAAGGCCACCGAACTCAATGCCCAGGTGGATGCACTCGAGTGCCGGTCGCTCGCCCAGGTCACGATCGGGAACGATGGCGCCTGAAGGATACGGGACCATCTTGCCCTTGTTGAACTCAAATTTACTGGACATCGGCTGCCACCTCCTTCTTGGAAGCAAAGCGGTCCTTGACGCGACCGAAGAACGCCTTGAGCTGCGGGTTGTTGGTAAAGATCATGACCAGGATCAGCACGATGGCGTAGATGAGCATGCGGTAGTCCGAGAACTGACGGAGCAGCTCGGGGAGCACCGTGAGCAGCGCCGCGGCGATAACGGAGCCGCGCATGTTGCCCAGGCCGCCCAGGACCACGAACACCAGGATGAGGATGGACGTGTTGAAGTCGAACTTGGTGGCGGAGAGCTGCGAGAAGTTACCGCCGAAGAGAGCTCCGGCAGCACCGGCGAGGGCAGCGGAAACCACGAAGGCGATCATGCGGTACTCGGTGACGGAGATGCCTACGGACTCGGCTGCAATCTTGTTATCGCGCACGGCCATGATGGCACGGCCGGTACGGCTGCGAACCAGGTTGAGCACGATCACGAGTGCGACCATGACTAGGATGGCACCGGCGAGGAAGGTCGAGTACGTCGACACGCCCGAGGCGCCCTGGGCGCCCTTGATGATGGCGGTGCCGTCCTCGAGCAGGTGCAGGTCGTCGATCGTAGAGTTGCCCGTGATGTTAAAGATCACATGCAGGCCGCGCGAGTCGACGCCCACGATAAGGCAAGTGACGATCTCTTTGATGATCTCGCCAAAAGCCAGCGTCACGATGGCCAGATAGTCGCCGCTCAGGCGCAGGACCGGGATACCGATCAAGAAGCCCAAGACGGCAGCGGCGATAGCGCCGACCACGATGCTGATGATAAGGCGCACCGGATCGGAGGGAACGGCACTCTCGAGGGCGACCGCGGTGACGATGCCCGTGTAGGCACCGACGCTCATAAAGCCCGCATGGCCCAGCGACAGGTCGCCCGCGATGCCGACGACAAGGTTGAGGGAAATGGCCATGACGATGTAGGCCGTAATAGGAACCAACTGACCGGCGATCATGCGCGGAATCATGTGGTTCGACTGCATAAAGAACACGATGGCGAAGGCCACGATGCACATGGCGTACGTAACAAAGTCGTGACGCGTCTGTTTATCTTTAAGAAACTTCATAGCGCTCACCTACACCTTCTCGGGGACGTACTTGCCCAAGAGGCCGGCAGGCTTGACGAGCAGGACGATGATCAAAACACCAAAGACGATGGAGTTGGCAAGGCTCGTGGAAATGTAGGCCTGCGCCATCGCCTCGATGATGCCGATGAGAATGCCACCGACAAAGGCACCGGGGATGGAACCGATGCCACCGAAGACGGCGGCGTCGAAGGCTTTGATGCCAGGCATGGCGCCCGTGGTGGGCTGCAGCACCGGCGAGTAGGAGCACAAGAGCACGCCGGCGATGGCGGCAAGGGCGGAGCCGATGGCAAACGTCATCGAGATGGTGCGGTTGACGTTGATGCCCATGAGCTGAGCGGCGGCCTTGTCCTCGGACACGGCGCGCATGGCCTTGCCCATCTTGGTCTTACCTGTAAAGAACATCAGGCCGGCCATGATAACCAGGCAGGCGACGATGGTCACGAGCGAGACGGCGCTTACGTTGAACTTAGCCAAGAACTCCGGCACCTGGAAGGTGACGAGCGAAGTGAAGTTCTTGGGCGTAGCGCCCCACAGAAGCTGCGCGGCGTTCTGCAGGAAGTAAGACACGCCGATAGCCGTGATCAGAACGGCCAGCGGGCCTGCCTGACGCAGCGGCTTATAGGCCAGACCCTCGATGAGAACACCGAGAACGGTACAGACCACACAAGAGAGAACTACAGATGCGCAGCCCGGAAGGCCGAGATACGACGTGGCGCAGAACGAGACATAGGCACCGACCATGATGACATCGCCGTGAGCGAAGTTGAGCATCTTGGCGATACCGTAGACCATGGTGTAGCCCAACGCGATGATGGCGTAGACGCTGCCCATGGACAGGCCGTTGACCAGGTATTGGATAAAGACCGTCATGTTCCACATCCCCCTTTCGAATAGGTTTCCAGTTGATGTATGAAACAGGGACGTTACATCGTCCCTAGATACCAAGCAAGCAGGGAAGGCCAAAACCTCCCCTGCTTGGGATCAAAACCGCTCTATGTAAGGCGGCCAATTAGGCCTGTACGTACTTGCCGTCGGTGATGACGTACGCCGTGGGCTCCTTCTGGACCTGACCCTTATCGTTCCAGGTGAGCTTGCCGGTCAGACCGTCAACGGTAATCTTGAGCATAGCCTTGGACAGTTTCTCGGCGACCTCGGTCGGATCGGCGTCGACACCAAGACCGGCCTCCTTGACGGCCTCGGCCACCGCGTGCACGCCGTCGTAGGCGTCGGCGGCAAACTGGTCGGGGGTATCGCCGTACTTATCCTTGTAAGCGTTGACGAAGTCGGCGTTCTTCTCGTCGTCGGCGGAGAACGGGGTCATGAGCAGCAGACCCTCGGCAAGAGAGGTGTCGAAGCCCTCAACGCCCAGGATGCCGTCCATGCCGTCGCAGCCCATCATCTTGACGTCGTAGCCCATGTCCTTGGCGTTCTTGAGCAGGACGGACGCCGGCGTGTAGTAGATCGGCGCGAAGATCATGGTGGCGCCGGCCTGCTTGGCCTTGGTCAGCTGGTTGGTAAAGCTCGTGGCGGAGTCGTCCTTAAAGGTCTCCTCGTCAACAATCTCGAGCTTAGACTCAGCGGCCTGGGCCTTAAAGGAATCTGCGATGCCCGAAGAATAGGCGTCGCCGGAGTTATAGAAGAGCACGAACTTCTCGTCCGCATACTTCTGCGCCAGGAACTTGGCAGCGTTGACACCCTGGTTGGGGTCGGTGAAGCAAACCTGGAAGACGCAATCCTTGCCGTCGGTGACATCCTCGGAGGACGCGGACGGGGTGATCATGAACGTCTTGGGGTCGTTACCGCACTCTGCGGCAACGGCAACCGACGCACCCGTGGTGGTCGGACCGACAAGGGCCTGCATGCCCCAGTCGAGCAGGGTGTTGAAGGCGTTGACGGCCTTCTCGCCATCGGCCTGGTCATCCTCGGCCTTGCTGGCAAGCGGCAGCTCCTTGGTCGAGAAATCCTTGCAGCCAAGCTCGACACCCTGGGTAACGGACTTGCCGTAGGACGCGTTGGCGCCGGTCAGCGGGCCGATGGTGCCGATCTTAAACGAAGCGTCGCTCGAAGCGGAACCACTGTCGCCGCCGTTGGAGGAGCAGCCAGCTAGAATGGACATCGCCCCCAGACCTGCTGCGCTCGCGATAACGCTCCTGCGATTCATAACAGGGTTCAATGACTTACCGGTGAGGCTCGACATGCGGCTCTCCTCTCAAATCTCGTCGGGTTTCGGTTACCCGACAGGCCATCCTTCGCCGTGTTCGGCGTTCGCAAAATAGTAGACGCTTTAGTTAGGAAAAGTGGCGGTTATTTCGACTTTTCTTTGGATTTGTTCATTTATCCATATTTCTGCGTATTTCTATTACTTTATGCAGTAAAGCCACTTTATTGTGTAAAAGCAATGTTTCCGTTCTGTTACAGGCGTCCCCGCCCTGAATAAAACAGCCTCACCGGTCGCGCTTTATGCGCGCTTAGGCGGCGATGTACTTGCCGTCCTGGATCACATAGGCTGTAGCGGGCTTCTCGACCTGACCTTCGTCGTTCCACGTCAACTCGCCCGTCAGGCCCTCGATCTTGATCTTGCACATGGCCTTGGCAAGGTCGCCGGCAATGTCGGCACCGTCGGCCGTAATGTCAATCCCCGCCTTATCGATAGCCTCGGCAATCGCGTGGACGCAGTCATAGGCGTCGGCGGCAAACTGGTTGGGCGTCTCGTCGTAGGCGTCCTTATAGGCCTTGACGAAGTCGGCATTCTTCTCGTCGTCAGCCGAAAACGGGGTCATGAGCAGTACGCCCTCGGCAAGAGAGGTATCGAAGCCTTCCACGGAGAGCAGGCCGTCCATGCCGTCGGTGCCCATGAGGGTCATATCGTAGCCCATGTCCTTGGCATTCTTGAGCAAAACGGACGCCGGCGTGTAATAGATCGGGGCAAAGATAAGCGTGGCGCCAGCTTCCTTGGCCTTGGTGAGCTGCGTGGTGAAACTCGAAGAGGAATCGTCCTTAAACGTCACAGCAGAGACGACATCTAGTTTGGATGCCTTGGCCTGCTCGGCAAAGGCATCGGCAACACCCGAGCTGTACGTATCGCCGGAGTTGTAGAACAGGGCGATCTTGGCGTCTGCATACTTCTCGGCCAAAAACTTGGCAGCGCTGGTGCCCATGGTGGGGTCGGTAAAGCAAACCTGGAAGACCGTGGTCTTATCCTTGGTCACGTCGAGCGACGAGGCCGAAGGCGTGACCATGAGCATATCGTCGGCGATCTCACCCGAGACGGCGACGGCGGCACCAGTCGTGACGGGGCCGATGAGCGCCTGCATGCCCCAGTCGCACAGGGTATTGAAGGCGTTGATAGCCTTCTCGCCGTCGGCGACATCGTCCTCGGACTTAAGCGAGAGTTTGAGATCCTTGGTCGAGAAATCCTTGGCGGCGAGCTTGGCACCCTTCTCGGCCGAAACGCCATAGGTTGCCGCGGCGCCGGTCAGAGGGCCGATAACGCCAATCTTGAAGGTCTTGCCGTCATCGGCGGAGCCGCCGTCCGCGCCGTCCGAAAAGCAACCGGCGAGCGCGACGGTGCTTCCGAGCGCCGCGGCTCCGGCAAGGAAACTCCTGCGGTTAAGTACGTTGTTGATGCTAAACATGGTGTCCCCCTTTTCGCTGGCCGCGATCCGGCCGTCTTGCGGTACAGGGCAAACCTTATGGTGCAAACGTTGACAGTTTGTTACGGAGTTCCGTTTGTAGCGAGCATGTTTCCAATGTTTCCGCAGCGTTTCGGGGGCGCCGTTTTGTGCGACTCCTGTTGCCTGGCGAGCACGCGCCCTCGGTTCACGCTAGAATGCACTCAACCTTTAAGCGGTTAATCCATCTATTAGATGCACGAAGGAGCTATCTATGAGCGAACCCCTGCGCACCGTGAACGTCGGTCTGATCGGTCTGGGAACCGTCGGCGGCGGCGTGGCCCGTCTGATCAAGAGCCACCACGATGAGTACCTGGCAGCCTACGGCATCGACCTTAAGCTGACCCGTGCCTGCGCGCTTGCCTGGGAGCAGGCCGAGGCAGCCGGCATTGAGCGTGAGGCCTTTACGGGCGACTGGCACGATGTCGTCACCGACCCCGCCGTCGACATCGTCGTCGAGCTGATCGGTGGTGAGCATCCCGCAACCGAGATCTTCACCACTGCCTTTGAGCACGGCAAGCACGTCGTCTCTGCCAACAAGGCCCTGCTGGGCCGTCACGTCGAGACGCTCGCCGAGAAGGCGCGCGCGTGCGGCGTGCAGATTAAGTGCGAGGCCAGCTGCGGCGGCGGCATCCCCATCGTGAGCACGCTCGAGCACGACCTGGTGGGCAACAAGATCCTGACCATCGCCGGCATCCTCAACGGCACCACCAACTACATCCTGTCGCGCATGGACGCCGAGGGCGCCGATTACGCTGACGTGCTCGCCGACGCACAGGCCAAGGGCTATGCCGAGGCCGACCCGTCCGCCGACGTCGACGGCTTCGATGCCGCCAGCAAGACGGCGATCCTCGCCTCCATCGGCTTTGGCACCCGCGTGACCACCGACGATGTGTACCAGCAGGGCATCCGTACCATCGGTGCCGAGGACATCGCCCAGGCCCGCGAGCTCGGCTACACCATTAAGCTGCTGGGCATCGCCCGCAACACCGACGCCGGCGTCGACGTCCGCGTGCACCCCACGCTGATCCCCGCCGACCACATGCTCGCCAAGGTCAACGGCGCCATGAACGCTGTCTACGTGGTGGGTGACGCCGTGGGCGAAACCATGTTCTACGGTGCCGGCGCAGGCTCCTTCCCCACCGCGAGCGCCGTCGTGGGCGACATCCTGTCGCTCTCCGAGCAGATCAGCCGCGGCGTGGCTCCGCTGCCCGAGATTGAGCCCTATGGCCACAACCTCGCCTTTAAGCCCATGGACGAGCTCACGACCAAGTACTATGTACGCCTGAAGGTCGCCGACCGCGTGGGCGCCCTGTCCGAGACGGTCGACATCTTTGCCAAGCACAACATCTCGATCTCGCTCATCAACCAGGTCGAGGACGGCAAGTCGGGCGTCAGCGATGCCTGCTCGGTCATCTTCCTGACGCACCGCGCGCTCGAGAAGGACGTCCAGGCTGCCGCCGCCGAGCTTGCCAGCGTGGACTGCGTGGCCGAGGTCGCCAACGTCCTGCGCATCGAGGACGTTGGGGCTTGGACCGAAGGCGTCATGGCCAACTAGCCTGATTCTCGGCAAATCAAATAACGCATGAGGGGCTCCCGTCCGATTGGATGGGAGCCCCTTTTAGTTGCATCTTTTGCACGAAGTGGTCGACTAACGTTTGAACAACTTGACCGTTCGTCAACAACCGTGGATACCGTTTACCGATATGCGGCGTCAGCTGTTTTTTGCCGCCACTATGCTGTGCTGCAAGTATCCATCCGCATAAGAGAGGAAGCGATATGCTGCTCGAGGGCAAGAAAGCAATCATCACCGGAGGCACGCGCGGTATCGGCTATGCCATCGCCTGCCGTTTTATCGAGGAAGGCGCCGCCGTCACCGTCTTTGGCTCGCGCCAGGAGACTGCCGACGCGGCCGTTGAGAAGCTGACAGCCGCCTATCCCGACGCCAAGGTCTGGGGCCGCTCCTGCGACCTCACCTCGCTCGAAGCCATGACCGAGGCCTTTACCCAGGCTGCCGCCGACATGGGCGGCTTGGACACAGTCGTCAACAATGCCGGTATCTCCCAACGCTCGCCTCTCTTGGACTACACGGCCGAGGAGTTCGCAAAGGTCATGGACCTCAACGTCGTCGCCGTCTTTAACGGCCACCAGGCGGCCGCCAAGATTATGACCGAGGCCGGCCACGGCGGCACCATCACCACCACGAGCTCGATGGTCGCCAAGTACGGTCAGCCCTCTGGCGTCGGCTACCCCACGTCCAAGTTTGCCGTCAACGGCATGGTCCAGTCGCTCTCTCGCGAGCTCGCCCCCATGGGCATTCGCGTCAACGCCGTCGCCCCAGGCGTAACCAAGACCGACATGGTCGCCGACCTGCCCGAAGAGGTCATCAAGCCCATCATCGCCACCATCCCACTCGGCCGCATGGGCGAGCCCGAGGACGTCGCCAACGCCTTCGTTTTCCTAGCGAGCGACATGTCATCCTATGTCACGGGCGCCGTGCTCCCCGTCGACGGAGCCGCCCGCTCCTAAAGGTCGCAAGCCACGACTTCGAACCTCAACGAGGCCCAACGCAAAAGGCGCGCTGTCTGCATCAACCGCAGGCAGCGCGCCTTCTTCTGTTTGAAGTGGAAGCCGTGTCCCAGAATTCCGGCCCAGACCGGGACGCAGCTTCCCTCAGGGCCATGTTTCGGAAAATGTGCCCCGTTTTGAACGCCGATTCTGGGACACCGTTTCCGCAACGGGCCTCTCACGGAAACTGCATCCCACTCTGGACGCCAATTCCGGGATGCATTTTCCGCGGCGGCATTGGCTACCTGCCGTCGTCGTCTTGAGCTTCATTGCGCGCGTAGAGCTCCAGCATGCGGCGGCGGTATTCGCGCACGGCGAGCTTGGCGCGCTCCAGACGGCGACGCTCGCGCGGAGTCAGCTCGGACGGGTCAACCTCATCACCATAGGTCTTATCGGCAAGCAGGCGCGCCGCGTCCACGATGCGGGCATCGATGTGGCCGCTCGCCGCCTCGGCGGAAAGACGCTCGGCAATCGTATCGAGCGTAGGCAGGCCTTCGAATACGCGACCATGGCCATGCGAGGTCAGCAGCTCGTGCTCGCGTGCGAGCAGGCTCGCCAAATCATGATGGGCACGCAGGATATCGAGCGCATCGGATGGATGCTCGGCAACCTCTGCCACGGCGGCGACCGGCGCGGCATCGACCACGCGGTAGAAGAGCTGCGCGAGCAATGGCATCAAGAACACCGTGATGGCACCGGCGGCAACCATGACCGACGCAATATCTTGCGACAGCGCGCCCGCGTTGACGGCAACGCTCGTCACGGCAACGATGATCGGCAGGGCCGTGGTGCAGTACAGGGCCACGGTAATGCGACCATACGCCGACACATCGCGCGTCGCAGGACAAATGCTCATAGAGATGAGAATGGGCACGGCGCGAATGATAAGCAACGCCACGATAAAGCCCGCGAGCAGCCCGGGGCGTGACGCCACGGCCGTCAGGTCGATCCTTGCGCCCGATACGGTAAAGAACACCGGAATCAAAAAGCCGTAGGCCAGGCCGTCGAGCTTGGTCTCGAGCGTATGGTTGCCCTCGGGGATGATATAGCGCAGGACAAAGCCGGCGGCAAAAGAACCCAACACGATGTCGAGATCAAAGACGGCCGAGAACGCCACGAGCGTGACCAGGATGAGCACCGTCAGGCGCACGAAGGTCTGCGACGTGGTATCGGCACGCTCCTCGACAAACGCAAAGAAGCGGCTGCCGACGCGCTTGGAGCGGCTTGGGACCACGGCCAGCAACACGCAAACCACCGCAAACAAGCCAAGGATTACGAGCGTTTGGATGCCAGTGCGAGCAGACAGCAGCACCGACATGGCGAGCACGGGACCGAGCTCGCCCCAAGTGCCATACGCGAGAATCGAGTCGCCCACACGCGTGCCGGTGAGCGAGCGCTCACGCATGATGGGCACGAGCGTGCCGAGCGCCGTAGAAGTGAGGGCAAGCGTCACGGCGATGCCGTCGAAATGACTGACCGAGAACCACGGGGTAAAGCGCACGGCAAGCCAGGCGATACCAAACGTGACGACCCACGTCGCCAAGCCGTAGCGCCCCTCGACGCCCGTAATGCTCTTGGGGTCGATCTCAAAGCCGGCAAGCAGGAACAAAAAGGCCAGGCCGAGCTCGGACACAAGCGAGACCTCGGCATCTACATGGATGACGCCGAGCATATGGGGTCCCAGCACCGCGCCGAGCACGAGCAAAAAGACGGTCTCGGGAACGGGTTTTCCGGGAATCGCCGAGGCGATGAAGGGGCTTGCGAAGGCCACGAGTGCGATGATGGCGAGCGAAACGAATGCCATGTGATGCCTTTCTCTTGTTTGCGCTTCACTGTAGCACCCTCGCCGTCCTCAACGCGCCGCGAGCTGTCGTATCATAGTGAGGTTTACAAACATGTGGCTCAAGGCGACCGCGAGGCTTGCCCCGTAAACCGACCGCTGCCGCATACCGTACCGTACGCCCAACCGATCAGGAAGGCAGGAACCAATGGTCTCTCGTATCTACGTGGAGAAGAAACCCGGGTTCGACGTCGAGGCTCAGCAGCTCAAGGGCGAGCTGACCGAGATTCTCGGCATCAAGGGCATCGAGGCCCTGAGGATCATCAACCGCTACGACGTCGAGGGCATCGACGAGGAGCTTTTCCGCTCCTGCGTGCCGACCGTCTTTAGCGAGCCCCAGGTCGATGTGACCTACGACGAGCTCCCCGCAAGCGATGGCGCCGTCTTTGCCGTCGAATTCCTGCCTGGCCAGTTTGACCAGCGCGCCGACTCCGCCAGCGAGTGCGTGCAGCTCATCAGCCAGGGCGAGCGCCCTGCCGTGCGCTCCGCCAAGGTCTATATGATCTCGGGCGCCCTGGAGGAGGCCGCCATCGAAGCCATCAAGCACTACGTGGTGAACCCCGTCGAAGCGCGCATCGCCTCGCTCGACCTGCCCGAAACGCTGTACATGGAGACACCCGAGCCGCAGCCCGTCGAAGTGCTCGACGGTTTCCGCGAGCTCGACGAGGCCGGCCTTGCCGCCTTTATCGCCGAGCGCGGCCTTGCCATGGACGAGGCGGACATCGCCTTCTGCCAGCAGTACTTCCGCGATGAGGACCGCGACCCCACCATCACCGAGATCCGCGTGATCGACACCTACTGGTCCGACCACTGCCGCCACACCACCTTCGGCACCGTCCTGGATGACGTGACGATCGATGACGCCGTGGTGCAGCAGGCCTTCGACCGCTACATGGAGATGCGCCACGAGCTCGGTCGCGACGCCAAGCCCGTCTGCCTCATGGACATGGGCACCATCGGCGCCAAGTACCTCAAGAAGACCGGCGTCATGACCGATGTCGATGAGTCCGAAGAGATCAACGCCTGCACCGTCAAGGTGAAGGTCGATGTCGATGGCGAGGACCAGGACTGGCTGTTCCTCTTTAAGAACGAGACCCACAACCACCCGACCGAGATCGAGCCCTTCGGCGGTGCTGCCACCTGCGTGGGCGGCGCCATCCGCGACCCGCTCTCGGGCCGCAGTTACGTGTACCAGGCCATGCGTGTCACCGGCGCCGGCGACCCCACCGTCCCGGTTTCCGAGACGCTCGAGGGCAAGTTGCCGCAGCGCAAGCTCGTAACCACCGCTGCCGCCGGCTACTCCAGCTACGGCAACCAGATCGGCCTTGCCACCGGCCAGGTCAACGAACTCTATCACCCCGGTTACGTGGCCAAGCGCATGGAGGTTGGCGCCGTCGTGGGCGCTACCCCGGCAAACCACGTTCGTCGCGAGTGCCCCGCCCCCACCGACAAGATCATCCTGCTGGGTGGCCGCACCGGCCGTGACGGCATCGGTGGCGCCACTGGTTCCTCCAAGACCCAGAACACCGAGTCCATCGAGACCTCGGGTGCCGAAGTCCAGAAGGGCAACGCCCCGGTCGAGCGCAAACTGCAGCGTCTGTTCCGCCGCGGCGATGCCTGCCGTCTGATCAAGCGCTGCAACGACTTTGGCGCCGGCGGCGTCTCGGTCGCCGTGGGCGAGCTTGCCGACGGCCTGTATGTCGACCTTGATACCGTGACCAAGAAGTACGACGGCTTGGACGGCACCGAGCTCGCTATTTCCGAGTCCCAGGAGCGCATGGCCTGCGCCGTCGCCGACGGTGACGTCGAGGAGTTCATGGGCTACGCCGCCGAGGAGAACCTGGAGGCAACCGTCATCGCCGAGGTTACCGCCGAGCCGCGCATGCGCATGGCATGGAACGGCGTCGCCATCGTCGATCTGTCCCGCGAGTTCCTCAATTCCAACGGTGCGCCCAAGCACCAGGTCGCCCATGTGTGCGCCCGCAGCGTGTGGCAGCCCAGCTGGGCCGGCACCACGCTTGCCGAGCGCATGACCTCGCTCGTCACCGACCTCAACGTCGCCTCCAACAAGGGTCTTTCCGAGCGCTTTGACTCCACCATCGGCGCCGCGACCGTGCTCATGCCCTTTGGCGGCAAGACGCAGCTCACTCCGAGCTCTGCCATGGTCGCTAAGTTCCCCGTGGACGGTGAGACCACCACGGCGAGCGCTATGGCATGGGGCTTTAACCCCTATCTGATGGAGGCCGACCAGTTTGCGGGCGCCTACCTGTCCGTGGTCGAGTCCATCGCCAAGCTCGTGGCCGCAGGCTTTGAGCACAAGCGCGCCTACCTCTCCTTCCAGGAGTACTTCGAGCGTCTGCGCACCGAGGCCGAGCGCTGGGGCAAGCCCATGGCAGCCGTCCTAGGCGCCCTTATGGCTCAGGTCGACCTGGGTGCCGGCGCCATCGGCGGCAAGGACTCCATGAGTGGCTCGTTTGAGGACGAAGCCGGCGAGCTCAACGTTCCGCCGACCCTGATCAGCTTCGCTGTCGCTGTGGGTAAGGCCGCCCGCGCCGTCTCCCCTGAGTTCAAGGGCCTCACGCACCGCGTCGTCCGCATCGCCCCCGCCACCTATGGCGAGGACTACCGCCCCGACGCCCATCAGCTGCTCGCCGCGTTTGACGCCGTCGAGGCGCTCACCGCCACCGGCGCAGCCCTGGCCGTCTCCACGCCCGGCTACGGCTGCGGCGCCGAGAGCCTCTTTAAGATGTGCGTCGGCAACCAGATCGGTATCGAGCTTGCCGAGGATGTAGACGTGGAGAGCCTCTTCACCCCGCTCTACGGCAGCTTTATCGTCGAGCTCGCCGAGGATGCCGAGCTGCCCGAGGTCGCCGACGGCGTTGTCGTCGAGCCCCTTGGTACCACCGTCGAGGGCTATGTCATCGACACCGGCTCCGAGATCATCGAGCTCTCCGAGCTCCAGGAGGCCTGGGAGAGCGGCATCGAGGGCGTCTTCGCCTACCGCAGCGCCGGCGAGACCCCCGAGGTCGAGACCATCGACTTCCGCGCCAAGGACATCCACGTGTACGGCGGCGCCAAGATCGCCCGCCCGCGCGTGATCATCCCCGTGTTCCCCGGCAACAACTGCGAGTACGACAGCGCCCGCGCCTTCCGTGCCGCCGGTGCCGAGGCCGACACCTTCGTGATCAACAACCTCACGCCCGAGGCGGTCGCCGAGAGCACCCACGAGCTTGCCCGCCGCATCCGTGCAAGCCAGATCGTCATGATCCCCGGCGGCTTCTCGGGCGGCGACGAGCCCGACGGCTCTGCCAAGTTCATCACGGCGTTCTTCCGCGCTCCCGAGGTCACCGAGGCAGTCCGCGACCTGCTCAAGGCCCGCGATGGCCTGATGCTGGGCATCTGCAACGGCTTCCAGGCCCTGGTCAAGCTCGGCCTGGTGCCCTACGGCGACATCGTCGACGCCACGCCCGATGCGCCCACGCTGACGTTCAACACCATCGGTCGCCATCAGAGCCGCCTGGTGCGCACCCGCATCTCGTCCAACCTGTCCCCGTGGCTGTCGCAGTGCAGCCTCGACGACCCCTACACCGTCGCCATCAGCCACGGCGAGGGCCGCTTTGTCGCCAACGACGAGGTACTCGCCCAGCTCATCGCCAATGGCCAGGTCGCCACGCAGTACGTGGGCGAGAACGGAAAGCCCAGCATGGACCTCTCCGTCAACCCCAACGGCTCCGCACTCGCCATCGAGGGCATCACGAGCCCCGACGGCCGCGTCCTGGGCAAGATGGGCCATGCTGAGCGTCGCGGCGACAACCTGTACCGTAACGTGCCCGAGCATGTCCCCGGCGACAAGTTCATGCCGATCTTTGAGAGCGGCGTAGCCTACTTCGCCTAAACCTTTCCCATCGGGTACAATCCCTTCGGGTAACATCACCCGCCACCGACACATCCGGTGGCGGGTTCTTTTTTGCTTTGCGCATGTAGAAAGGACATCATGGAAAGCCGCAAGCCGTATCTCGCCACCCTGCCCGGACTCATCCTGGGCTGTCTCGTTTGCTGCGCGCTCTGGGGCTCCGCCTTCCCCTGCATCAAGATCGGCTACGGCCTCTTTGGCATTCCCGCGCACGACAGCGCCTCGCAGCTGCTCTTCGCGGGTCTGCGCTTCACCCTTGCCGGCATGCTGGTCATTGTTGGCATGAGCGTGGCCCAGCGCCGACCGCTCGTTCCGCAAGCCCGTGATATCAAGCCCATCTGCATCTTGTCGCTCTTCCAGACCATTGGCCAGTACTTCTTTTTCTACCTTGGTCTCTCCCGTGCAAGCGCTATGTCAAGCTCCATCATCGAGGCCAGCGCCAACTTCTTGGCTATCCTCTTTGCCGCTCTGGCGTTTCGCACCGAAAAGCTCAATACGGCCAAGGTGCTCGGCTGCGTACTGGGCTTTGCCGGCGTCGCACTCGTCAACCTTTCGGGCGCGGACGGCACCTTTGGCTTTACGCTCGACGGCGAGGGCTTCATCCTGGCCTCCACCGTCGCGGGTGCCCTTTCGACCTGCCTGATCGGCATCTTCTCGCGCGAGCACGACGGCGTTTTGCTTGCCGGGTGGCAGTTCTTGGTCGGCGGCCTGGTCCTCACCGCCATCGGCTCTTTGATGGGTGGCGCGCTCTCCCCTACGGCGATTGCCCCCGCCGTCGCGCTCATCATCTACATGGCGCTTATCTCCGCGGTCGCCTACTCGCTGTGGTCGCGCCTACTTGCCGTCAACCCCGTCAGCCGCGTCTCGGTCTTTGGTTTTATGAACCCCGTCTTTGGTGTGCTGCTGAGCGCGCTGCTGCTCGGCGAGGGCGCTGACACGAGCCCCGTTACCGTCATCGTTGCCCTGCTGTTGGTCTGCGGCGGCATCATCATCGTCAACAAACCCAAAAAAGCCTAACGAACTGCCCTTATTTAGCAGAGGGGATTCATGTACTTTAGCTTAATGGAGCACATCGGTGAGCTGAGGGCCGCCACGCACGCAAGCGTGCGCCCCTTTTTTTCTAGCGTATCTGGACGCCGGCTTTCTTTTTCTCGGCCTTGACGCGGTAGAGCTCCGCATCGGAAGCGCGAAGTAAGTCTTGCCAGGTATCAACACTATCGCCGACCCGCGCGTAACCGATGGACATCCGCAATGCATACGGCACCTCGGCACGAGCGAGCTCGTCGTTAATCGCCGAACACAGGTCTATGATGTCCTGTTCCGCCGCAGCCTTCTGGAGCACCACGAACTCATCGCCGCCATAACGCGCGATAAAGCCACCTGACGCCGAGCAGACCTCTTTGAGCGCAGCAGATATGACCTGAAGAGCATGGTCGCCCTCCACATGCCCATAGCGATCGTTAATCTGCTTAAAGCCGTCGGCGTCCATCATAAGCAGATATACATCTTCGGCCTGATCCACATTTGAAAAGAGCGACAGCATATAGGTCTCAAAACGGTTGCGATTGTTAAGGCCAGTCAACGGGTCGGTCGAGATCAGCTGCTCCTGGTAGATGATGTAGAGCAGCAGGATGCTCAGCGTTATACCGACACAAAGGCCCGGTACCGAAAACAAAACCTGGAAGGTACCGCCCACCAGAGCGGGAACCGCAAAAAAGGCGAGGGTGCGATAAATGGCCTTCTTTTGCAGACTTTCGACTTTTCGAGCCTGAATAAAGGCATGCAAGGACGTATATATAACGTAGCAGTAGCTAACGATAGGTTGAATCATATAAAGCGCTCCGCGACGATACACGCCCTGCGAATCGATATAGAACAGGGCGTGCGTCCAGTAACTGGCAAACGCCAGCACGACCACCAGAGCCGTAGGTAACGCTACAAGCACCACCCTATAGCGCGCGGACAAAAGGCGAGAGCCCTGCACTGTCTCGGAATACAAAAACCAAATGAGGCACGCGATGGCGAACAGCGAAAACGAGACCGCGTTGGAAATCCAGTTGGCCGTGATGCCTACAGGAGTGCTCACGCCGTCCGAGAGCGTCCAGATCATATCGAAGAAAATGTAGGCAGCGGAGGTGTAGCCGAGCATGCTAAACAAGAGCTGCTGGGTGCTCGAGAACAAGGAGCGGCGGCTTCGTGCGGCAAGCCCGATAAGAACAATCATGCATAGCACGAATATCTCTATCTTGAGTGCCTTAACCACTAGCGCCATCCCTTCAATATCTAAGTGGCCAGAATCGCCCAATTCGAATCTGGGCAACAAACACCCCCTACTCCGCAGGGATAAGGGGAATAATAGCAGAGCGCCCGAACGTCACTGCAAGACAGCTTTCGTTCGGGCGCTCAGACGGCGCGAGTTGCACGCCGGCATCATTGATGGGTACCGATTGCTACTCGCCATCGATGTCGGTCGCGACGGCTTCCTCGATGGCCTCGACACCGGCAGGCGACAGATCCTCCTTGCCTTGGCAGAACTTCTTGTCGACCCAGCCGGTCAGAATCGGAGCCATGATCGCCGTGATGATAACGGCGGTGGCGATCTGAGCGTACGCAGTGGGTGCAAGCTCGGCATAGCGCGGCGCGACCTCGGCAAGAGCAACCGGCGTGGTCATAGCCGTGCCGGCAATGGTGGAGCAAGCCACGGCAGCCTTGCCGTTACCGCCGCACAGGCGCTCGAACACAAAGGTGATGGGACCGACGACAAACAGCGTGACAAGCCCCAGCAAGATGCCGGAAATACCGCCGGCGATAAAGCTCGAAAGGCTCATGGACGCACCGAGCTGAAATCCGATGACGGCGATCGCGGGATTGGCGCCGGGGACCAGCAGGTTCTTGATGAACGGGAAGAGGTTGCCCAGAACCATGCCGATAACAAGCGGCAGGATGGAGCCGACGATGGTGCCCAGCGGGATATTAGCAAGACCCGAAACGCCCAAGATGATCATGGTGACGGCGGGGCCGGCCGTAAAGAACAGGATACCGACAGCGCCCTGCTCGGACTCATCGCCGAACTCGCCCATGATGCCCGTGTAGAGTGCCATGTTGCAAAACGTAATGCCGCCGATGATGGAAACCGAGCTCAGGCCCAAAAGGTTGTCGTTAAAGAAATACGCAACGCCCAGACCCAGCGCGGCTGCCACCACAAGCTTAGGAATCAGCACGACGATGCCGGTCTTGATGGCACCCGGCGTGGACTTAAAGCTGATGCCGGCACCCACAAACAGCAAGATCGCGGCAACGATGGTGTTGGAGCCGCCGCGGCAGGCAGCCGTAAAGAAGCCGCCGATCTCGAAAACCTGCGGGCAGAAGGTATTGAGCAAAAGACCGACGATCATCGGGTAGATCATGATGTCACCCGGGATGCGCGGCACTTTGAATTTCTTTTGCTCGTTGGCGGTCGCCTCCTGTGCCATGAAGCCCCCATTTCCGCTGACGCGGAACAAAAGCCCACGTCATGCTTTGCTACAGTAAAGTTTGACCATGGTACCAGAAGAAGCAGACCGCCTCGGTGAGAAATTGGATTCGTTAGCCGGGATGATAACGCGTCCCGCTCTTATACGAGGCTCAAAACGATATAGAGCACGATGCCCGAGACGCAGCACCATAGCATCGACTTTGTCTTGATTGCCACCGCCACGACGCCGGCAGCCGCAATCCAGGGAATCAAGCCCTGCCACAAACCGGCGTCGAAAGCGCCAGGGCTTATCAAATCGTTAGCGACCAGTGCCGCGAAGGCGGCGGGCGGAATATAACCCAAGGCCTCGGTAACGCGGGACGACAGCGTTCTCCCGCGCAAGGCGAACGCCGGGGCAATGCGGAAAAATGCGATGGCCGCCCACGACGACAGCCACAGGACCAAAAACTCGTTAACGGGCATCGCGAGCACCCCTTCCTTCGGCGAGAACATCGCGCGCAAGCGCAGCGACAACGCCGACAAGCACGCTTGCCGGCACGGCGATATTCGTCCACCCCAAGAACTTGCATATGGCGACGGACACCGCAGCCAAACTGGCAGCTACGACATTGCCGCTCGACAGTCGCTGCGAAAAGAGTAGACAGATAAAGAGCGATGTGCAGACAAAACCCGCAATAGCGGTGGGAACGTCGACAACGGCGCCGACGATGGCGCCCATCGTGCACGAAACGCCCCATGTTGCGATAAGGATCGCGTTGAGCACGAAGGACTCGCGCGGACCCCAATCCTCCCCCTCAATCAGCTTGGCAAGCGAGATGCCGTATGCCTCCTCGGTAAGTGTCGCGGCAACAGCCAGCGTCTGACGCTTCGAGGCACCCGTCAGATGCGGTGCGATCGATGCCGAGTAAAGCGCAAAGCGCGAGGAGATTGCGGCGACGCTCGCGACGATCGACGCCGCAGGCACACCTGCCAGCCACAGATTGCAGACCATAAACTGCCCGCTGCCCGTCACGAACGTGCTGCTCAGAGCAAAAACCATCCAGGGTTCCATTCCCGTCTGCGCCATAATCATTCCGCACGGCGCGGCTATCGCAACATAGGTAAGCATCACCGGCCAGACGGTTTTAACGATTTTGAGCACCATAGCGTTCCTCGTCCCGACAAGATTTCCGAGCCGCATTCAACGACGCGGCAGAACCATCGCCCGATGGCAACCGAGTTCGCCTACAATTGCCACCGGATCGAAAGACACAGAAAGACACAACTTTTTTAGGAAGTCATTATGACAGCTATCGATCGAACGCGGGCTGCCGCGGCCTTCAAGACCTACACCGATGCCTACGATGCCGCCAATCCGCGTATCGCGCTCAAAATCGAGCATACGTACCACGTTGCCGAGGCATGCGATGCCGTGGCACGCGAACAGGGCTGGTCACCGCAGGACATTGACTTGGCGTGGCTTTGCGGCCTGCTGCACGATATGGGCCGCTTTGAGCAGCTGCGACGCTGGGATACGTTTAAGGATGCCGAAAGCATGAGCCATGCGGCGTTGGGCGTCGAGGTCCTCTTTGGCGAAACGCCTGCAGGCGCGCCCGCGGCAACAAGTATCCGCGACTTTATCGACGATCCGGTAGAAGACGAGCTCATCCGTGCAAGCATCGCCCACCACAGCGATTTTCGCCTGCCCACGGAACTCGACACCCCCACGCGGAACTTCTGCGATATCGTGCGCGATGGCGACAAGATCGACATCATGCGCACCATCGCCGACAGTACCGTCGACACCATCCTCAAAGTGGATGAGGACACATTTCTCGCCAGCCGGTTCTCGACACCGGCGCTCGCCGCCTTTGACGAGCGCCGCTGCGTTGCACGCGACGAACGCGATGAGGCCGCCGACTACCTGGTAGGGCTCATCTGCTTTATGTTTGAGCTCGTCTATCCGGCAAGCTGCGCGCTGGCGCGCGAACAGGGCAATATCTACCGCCTGCTCGACGCGCCCTTTGGCACTGTGCGCCCCTTTACCGATCCCGCCACGCAAGCGACCTGGGAGCGCCTAAAGGACGAGATGCGCGACTGGCTGGCGCGCGCCTAGCGCTCAAGCTGGGCCAGCAGCTCCTCGACGACCTCGACGGCATCGCCGACAACCTTGTACTGGGCAGCACCAAAGATGGGGGCATCCGGGTCCTCGTTAATGGCGATAATGCACTCCGCCCCACCGATGCCGGCAAGATGCTGGATGGCGCCCGAAACACCGATACTTACGAGAAGCTTGGGCGAAACCGATACGCCTGTCTGGCCAATCTGATGGCGATACTCCAACCAGCCGGCCTCCACGACAGGTCGCGTGCAGCCAAGCTCGGCTCCCAGAGCCTCGGCGAGCCTTCGCATCAGCGGCAGGTTTTTCTTGGAACCAATGCCGCGGCCCACCACGACCAGACGCTCGGCATCGGCAATCGAAGCCTGCTGGCCCCGTTCCTCGGCGGGAATCGAAATCTCGACACGAGCCTTGGCGTCTTCCGCAAGGAATACCTGGGTAATCGTGCCAGAGCGGCTGTAGTCAAACTCGGGCGCCTCAAAGATGCCGGGACGCACCGTTGCCATCTGGGGACGATGATTGGGGCAGACGATGGTGGCCATCAGGTTGCCGCCAAACGCCGGACGCGTCTGCTGCAGCAGCCCCGTCTCCGTATCCATCGAAAGTACGGTGCAGTCAGCCGTAAGGCCCGTCTGCAAACGCACGGCAACGCCGGGTGCCAGTTCGCGGCCAAAGGCGGTCGCACCGTACAGAATGGCTTCGGGCTTGCGCTCTTCCACCAAATCGCAGATCAGCCGGGCGTAAACCTCCGCATCGTTCTGGCGCAGACGCTCGTCGCGACAGACCAGGACCTCGTCTGCACCGGCGCAAACCAGATGCTCCAGGCCGCCGAGAGAACCCTCGGGGCTCATACCGACCAATGCCACCAGACGGCAACCGCGGGCATCGGCAAGCTCGCGCCCCTTACCCATGAGCTCGTAGGCCACCGGGGCCACGACATCGCGCTCGTCGGTCTGCACGAATACCCAAATGTCTCGATACGCATCAAGGTCAACCGCACCGGCGGCCTCGTCGCGCTCGATCGAAATGGCATTGACGGGGCAAGTGTCGACGCACCCGCCGCACAAGATGCAGCCGTCGGTCACATGGGCGCAGCGGTTGGGGCGCTCGCCCTCCACCACAATGCCACCCGAGGCACAGGCGCGAACGCAGCGACCGCAGCCGATACAGGCTTCGCTATCGATAATCAGTCCGCTCATCTATGCCATCCCCTCGATAATCTTGGCAAGCTTTGCCGCTTGCTCGACCGGTGTGCCCTCGATGGCCTCACACGTTTGGTCGCGGTCGGGCACAAACGAGCGCACGACCTGCGTCGGCGATCCGGCAAGGCCGCAACGCAAGGGGTCGGCATGTACATCGGCAGCACAGACCACCCGCACATCCGCATCTTCGGCCGCGCGAATGCCGGCGATGCTCGGCATGCGCAGCTGGCCGATCTCCTTGGCGGTCGTCATCGCGCACGGCATCTCCAGATAGACCGTCTCCTCACCGGCGTCGCAACCGTGAACGAGCGAAAGCGCACCGCACGTCGTAAAGCCCGCGCTCTGCACGCAGCTCACATCGGTCACGCAGGGAATCTCGAAGGCGCCGGCCAGCTCGGGGCCAATCTGGGCAGTATCGCCATCCACCGCCATCTTGCCGCAGATGAGCAGGTCGAAGTCCTCGTCGAGCGCCTCGATGCCGCATTTGAGAGCATAGGTGGTCGCCAACGTGTCCGCACCCGCAAAGGCGCGATCGGTCAGCAGCAGCGCGTCATCGGCGCCGCGGGCAATGCAGTCGCGCAACAGCGATTCGGTTGCAGGTATACCCATCGACACCACCGTCACGCGTACGTCCATGCCAAAGCCGATAAAGTCGTCCTTGAGCGCTAGCGCGCATTCGAGGGCACTTGCATCGAAGGGATTAATGACCGCCTGTCTGCCATCACGCACGATGGTATTGGTTTTGGGGTCCATCTTGACCTCGGTGCTTCCCGGCACCGCTTTGACACACACCACCATATGGAAATCGCTCATCTTCACGCGCCCCCTTTCTGGACGAGTTCATCCAAGAGCTTCTCCGAAAACAGGTTGCCACGGCCCAGCTGCCCGGCAGGATCGAGCTGCAGCTTGAGTCGAGCCGATTCGACCATGGCCTCGTGGCCGTACATCGTCTCCAAAAAGCCCGCTTTGATCTTGCCGACGCCGTGCTCGGCAGAAACGGCGCCGCCCATAGCCGTTACCTCCGCAGCCCACCGGGCAAACAGCTCGCCACCGCGACGGTAGTCTTGCGCATCGCGCGGCAGGATATTCACATGCAGATGGTTGCTGCCAATATGTCCCCAGGCGGCAGACTCAAGCCCGCTTTCGGCCAACGTGCGGCGATAGAGGGCAACGACATCGGCCAGGCGCGCGTTGGGCACCGACATATCCGACCCCAGCTTGGTAATGGTGGGGTCGGTGCGGCGACGCTCGTCGATGAGCATGTTGACGCTCTCGGGAACGGCGTGGCGGAAGAACCGCTGGCATTCGCGATCGACCTCGGTGCGCGCAACCCAGGTCGCGTCGTCGCGGCCGCCCGCAAGCTCCAAAACCCATCCCAAGTGGTACAGCTCCTCGGTCGCCTGCGCCTCGTCGTCGCAGTCGAGCTCCACATAAACACAGACCTTTGCCTCGTCGTCGAGCGCCGGCAGCGAGGCAAACGCAGTCGACTGCTCACGCTGGCGACGAAGGATATCCAAGGCGCCGGCATCGAAATACTCAATAGCGGCGGCATGGGACAGCACGGGGCGCACGGAATCGGTAAAGGACACCGCCTTGTCCTCGCTATCGAAGAAGCAGCTCACGCCCCATACGACCGAAGGTGCCGCCTGCAGGGCGATCTCGAGCTCGGTAATGACGCCGAGTGTGCCGCACGCACCGATAAAAAGATCGATGGCGTCCATATCGTCCGAAACGAAATAACCCGACGCGTTTTTGGTCTTGGGCATGGTATAGCCGGGAAGATCCAGCTCGAGCGCGCGGCCCCCTGCCGTCACGAGCGACAAGTGGCGTGCGTCAGCGCGCGCCTGACCTCGATGAAGCTCAAGCAGGTCGCCGTCCGCCAGTGCCACGTGAAGCCCCGTAACGTGCGGGCGCATGGGGCCATAGGCGTAGCTGCGGGCACCGGAGGCATTGCACGCCGCCATACCGCCCAGGCAGGCGGATGCCTCGGTGGGATCGGTGGGGAAGAACTGCTCGGGAGCTGCCTGGAACTCCTCATAGGCCTCAAGCGATACCTGATCCCAGCCAGCGGTCGGCAATGCCTTCTTACCCAGCTGCTTGCGCAACTCCGAAAGCACGACCCCCGGCTCCACGCGCAGCAGAAAACGGCCCTGCTCGTCGCGGCGAAGACCCAGGTAGCGATTCATACGAGAAGTGTTGAGGATATGTCCGCCGTGGGGCACGGCACCGGCAGCCAGACCGGTTCGAGCGCCTTGGACCGTTATCGGAACATGCTCGGCATGGAGCTTTCGCAGAATGGCGCGGACTTCGTCCTCCGTTGTCGGAAACGAGATGCTCGACGCCTCGCCCGATATGCGAGATTCATCGCGACCATATTCTTCGAACTCGTCGCCGAAGGGTTTGATGGCTGCAGACACGCGAACTCCCCCTTTAGTTAACTACAGTATTTGCAGGGAGATGTTACCGCATCGTTTCGTCGACGTGACTGAGACCGTCTCCATAATTGGCGAATTTTACGTTTGTGCAATTCGGCAAACGGCGGCGATTTCTCGGCAGACGCTCTATTTGACGTGCCCCTTCCCATCGCTGCCATGCATGCAATTGGTGCTCGAAAAAACTTGAGATATTTTTTACCGCCTCTCACCTGCGGCGATGCAAATCCGTCAAGCATTTGGTCAGAAATCGGTCAAGTTGTGCCTGATACGGTCGGCATCGACAGCCAAAACCAATAGAAGGTTTGGCCCAAAAGCAGGGAGGTCCCCATGGCATATTACTGGCCCCAGTACGGCGTCGCCATCGAAGTCGACGATGACCCGTATCTTCTGCCGTTCGACGAAAAGGCATTTCCCGATGCGGCTGTCTATCACGTCACCACCGACGTGATCTGCGATCCCGAATCGTTTTCGGCGCTCGCTCACCACATCGCCCACATCCACGACATCAAACTCGACCCAAACTTCGACGAGCTCATCTACTCACGACGCCTCATGCTCCACATGCTCTTTGGCGCCGATCCGTCCACGTTCGCGCGCGTCTATACCACTAAGGATGCCGCATGAGCGTAAGAAAGCAGTCGAGCCCCCTGGGGTCAAAACATCGAAAAAGGCTCGGCGTTGTCTGCTTGGCTATCGCCTGCGCCCTTATCGCCGTCGGCCTTTACGCCTGGCAGTCAAAGCCTGTCGCCGAGACGGGCACCTCGGTCACAACGGCAGAGGGTAAGTCGCGCCAAAAAATCCAGGACGAGCTCGATGCCATCGTCCGTGACAACATGATGACGATCTCGGTCGCACCGGTCGCCCAGCTGCAAAAAGGCGGCAAGCTGCGCGTCAACGTACAAAACGTCCAGGACAACAAGTTTCCCCAGCGTTTCCGCGTGATCCAAAACGACGAAACCATCTATGAATCGGGCGTGGTCGAGACTGGCAAGACCATCGAGACCTGCCCCGCAGGCGACATCAAAGAAGGCGAAGCGTATATCGAGATCCAGGCGCTCGACGCCAAGACCTACGACGCCCATGGCAATCCCACGCGCGTCAAGGTGCGGGTTGCGCAGGCCGAAGGCTAGATCTGCCGCCTGTTGCGAAAACGCGCACCCACGCCGCTTTCGTCCAACCATCACGGAAACGGTCCGTGACGAATAGAAAGGAACGATTATGGACATCACCAGGAACTTGAGCGGGACCAGGGCGCTCGTCGTGGGGGCAGGGCTGGCGCTCGCGCTCGCAATGGGAGCCGCGCCGACCACCGCCCTGGCGGAGGGACGCGTTGGAACCACCGACGTGACCATCAGGACCGAAATCGACAACATCAAGTTTAAGGCTCCGACTGTCATCCCATTTGTCGCCAAGGCCGATGGCACGCTTCAGGGCCCTTCCGAGAACACAACCACCATCGACAATCTTTCGGCCTATGGCATCCACGTTACCAACATGAAGATCGGCGCCAAGAACTCCTGGAGCATCGTCGCCGACGCCAAGACGGGAACCGCCCAGAACTCCATCGATTTTAAGGTCGGCCCGGACAAGGCACTCCAAGACGCTCATGCCGCGACGCAGGAAGCGGGCGTCGACCTTTCCAAAAATGCATTCTTCGACATGGGTTACCAGGGCATCGCCGATGGTACGGACAGGATTAAGCTCAAGACGAGCGGCAATGTCGCCCGCGTCACGCGAGACATCTTCCATGTGACTGGCGAGGGCGACCAGGTCGCAAGCATTACGTGGACGGTCGAGCCCGGTGCGCACACGGCCTAAGGCGATTGTCCTTGCCGCTATCGTCGGCGTTGTAACGTTTGCCCCGATCGCCGCCTTTGCCCAACAAGAGCAGGCGCAGGCTGCCACACAGGTGACTGTCGATCTATCGGAGCTCGAACGCAGTGGCCAACACGAGCCCCTAGCACAAACGGGCGACACGCGACAATTCCTGGCAGCAGGAATCGCCGCGGCAGGCGCAAGCGCCATCGGCCTTGGCCTGCACATCAAACGCAACCAGTAGCCACACAAATCGAGACCGTCCAGAACAGGTAAGGAGAGCCCATGGCATCAAAGAACCTTTTGCCCGTTGCCGCGCTTTGCAGTGCGCTTGCCATCGGCATGCCCGTCGCCGCCCTAGCGACACCCGCCGTGGACGTCCCCTTACCTGCCGTCAACTGTCTCGCCACAAACCAGATGAGCACCATCGCGCGCCAACGCTTCTCGCTTGCGCAGGCAAGCATTTCGACCTCGGGGTGCCTCCGTCGCTGCACGAACAGCTCGATAGTCGTGGATACCGAGCACTCGAGCACAGTGGACGGCCCCCTAACGGGATGCGTTATCTGCACATGGCGCGCAGCTGCAACTGATGCCGATGGCGATTCCTGCGACGTGGAGCTGTGCCTCGACATCACCCTGTCCGATGACTCGGCGGACGGGGCAACAGTCGCCTTCGACAGCACGTTTTTCGAAGACGGAGGAGGTGTATGCCTGGGCTGCGTCCCCTCGAGCGCCGATGGCACGCAGCCCGCTATCTCATTCACCGCATCGCTGAAAATGACCAAGGCGGGCACCGACGCCACAGCAAATGGCGAGATTCCTCTGATGTTCTACGCGAGCGGCACAGAAAGCCAGGAGATTCGGGGCAAACAGCGGACCGGATCGCTCAGCCTGACGCGAGGGACAGATCCCGGTCCTGTCGATATCAGTACCCAAACGCAAGATGTGCATCACGTCCTTGTCGATCCGGCGCTCCTCGAGATGGAATGGAGCGGAGCGGGAGCGGTCGGACTCGCCCCCTCGACAGGTGACATCGCAAGCGACTCCAGCGAGAACAGCGGTGAAATAGCGCCTGGGGACAATGGCGCACCAGGCGACATAACACCGCCATCGAGCGGTCCTTCAGCCACTTTTAGCGAGCCAAGCGAAACAGCCGCCGATGCCGACGGCACGCAAGCTGGCGAAAACTTGGACTATTCCATGCCGGCAGACATCGACGAGGGCAATTGTTGCATGATGGTCGCGCTCGACCGCGCGGGAACCGTCGACGCCGCGAGCATTGAGGTCGCCGCCGCCGATAAGCCCGTCCGCAAAGCAGCCATTATCGCATTCCCTAAAACCGTCGAAGTTGTTTTTCTACCATCGGGCGAGGTCGTAGCCCCTACCCTGCTCACCCTACTTGGGGCAAAGGGCACGGCCAACCAAATCGACAACCTCACGGTCGTCGACCCTGCGACCACCGCAAAACTGCACCTGTATGCCGTAACCTCGGACGGAGGCAAAACCGAGGAATTCGACGGTAAAAGCCTCCTGGATAACCGGATACTCCATAAAATGGAAGACGTCTCGTATCAAATTGAGCTCGAGGGATTTGACCGAGCTCGAGATGCCGATATCATCGCCGCGGCCATTGAGTCCCCGCAGCGACTCATGACGCTGTGCTTCGATTACAGCCCCTATGTCGTGATGGGAGGCTGAGGCTTAGGCACCAAATACCGTCATTAATACCACTTATATAACGTATAGGATGAGTCATGACGCACCCTGCAGCCCGTTCTGCTACGATTGCCAGGTTGGCATCAATATGGGAGGGCTCATGCCGGGTTTGGGAACGATCATCAACGTCGCACTTTTGATTGCGGGCGGACTGCTGGGCCTTATAGGCGGACGTTTTATCACGCCCCGCATCCAAGACACGCTCATGAAAGCGTCAGGACTATGCGTTCTGTTTATCGGACTGGGTGGCACCATGCAAAAGATGCTCGTCGTTGACGGGAAAACGCTGGCGACCACCGGCACCACCATGCTCATCGTCTCGTTTGCCCTCGGCTCGCTCATCGGCGAGGCCATTAACCTGGAAGCCGGCATCGAAAACCTGGGCGAATGGCTCAAGCGCAAAACCGGCAGCGAGGGAGACAACGAGTTCACCAATGCCTTTGTCTCGACATCGCTGACCGTCTGCATCGGTGCCATGGCTATCGTGGGATCAATCCAAGACGGCTTGCTCGGCGACTGGTCCACGCTCGCCCTCAAGGGCGCGTTGGACTGCATCATCGTCTGCACCATGACGGCTTCGCTCGGCCGCGGCTGCATCTTCTCCGCCCTGCCCGTTGCCGTATTTCAGGGAACGATTACGCTCTTTGCCGGAGCGCTCTCCCCCATCATGACCACCGCCGCCCTCGACAGCCTATCGCTCGTGGGCTCTATGCTCATCTTCTGCGTCGGCGTCAACCTCATCCGTCCTCAGACCTTCCGCACGGCCAATATGCTCCCCTCCGTTGTCATAGCCGTCATCTACGCCCTCCTGTTCTAAATCTATCTACGTAGCGGTATCTCGAACACCTGTTTGATGCTGTGCTATGATATGAGGTCATCGAAGCTGCGTTAGGAGAGGAGAGACGGTGGCCGACCAGGACATCAAGATGCTCATCGAGCGCATTATGGCCGAGGCCCGGACCCATCAGTCTGCTCGCTTCTCAAGCGAAGTCTATGCTGACGAGCCGATTCTCAAAACCGGTCGTCAGATGCAGAACTTCCTCCCCGACCAGTATCGCAAGATGCGCGAGATATCGCGCTGGCAGGATGACCCCAAAGGCGGCGCGGGTCGCTGGCTTTCGGAAGCCGAGCTTTTCTACCGCCAAGGCCTGCTGATGGCCGACTTTGAGGACGACTGCCCCTACAACGGCACCTTTAAGTCGTACTTTCCCACCTACAATGCCATGAGCGATCGGCAGCTGCGTGGCTATTTTACCTGGCGCGCCCAAGTGCGCCGCGGAACTGTCGAGGAAACGTCTACGTCCTTTGCCTTCCTGTATCTCTACGAATTGATCTGTGGCATTGGCGTAGATGACCCACTCGATGGTTTTAACAAGATCAAGGCCTTTTGGGATGCCTATCGTGCCTTCGAGCCCGGCATCGACCGGTTTGCACGCGTGTGGTTGCAAGATTACGCCGTTTTCCACGGGCTCAACCCCGAGCTGCTTCGCGACTCTAAAACCGTCATGTTCGATAACGCTCTTATTGAGCTGCGACGCGCGGCACGAGACCTTGCACCCGCGCCGACGCCGTCGGACCTTGCGCCTGCGCGTCGCAAAACCTCCGAGCCTACGCTCCCCCTTCCGCCCGACGAGGCGCGCGAGGAGCGACTCATGGCCGCCATCAACGCCCTCTCCACGTATAACCTCAATAACTCAAGACTCGATCGCAGCAACCATCGCGACCTACGCCACGTGGCATGCGCCGTGTATGTCCGTATGGCGCGCTACTATGACACGCACCGAAAGACCGGTATCGTGGCGAGCTTGTTTGGGGAGGAGACGGCCATGCCCTATACCATGTTTGCCTCGGCTGTGTTCTTTGCGCCTAATCGCCACGAGGGTTGCGAATACCGTCTGGACCCCATCCATATTTACCGTTGTCAAAACGGCTTTTGGGAATGCATGCGAATTCACGGCAGCAGACAAAAAAGCAGCAAGCTTGGTGAGATGATGCGCGCCTGCGACCAACGCCTGCGCCTGGCTCTAGACCCCACCCACCCCCTAAAGGAGGAGAAGGTCCCCAAATATCTGGCCAAGATCATCGATGACGAGATCATGGCATGGCTTTCGTGGGACGCCGCACACCAGCCCATCAAGATCGATATCGACCTGAGCCAGCTGGGGCATATCCGGAGTGCCGCCGCACAAACGCGTGAGGCGCTTTTGATCGATGAAGAGCGTGAGGACGATGTGCCTATGGAAGTCGAGGCGACGCTTATCGAGCAACCGAACACTGAGTCTGCGCCCGGCATGACCGCCGGACCTGGCGAGATGGCCACACGGCAAGACGAGGCCGACGAGCCAACCATTTCCACCGAACAGTTTGGTGTCGTGGCACCGCTTCTCGCGCCGACGCCCGTGTTCGCAGCTGCTGCGCCCGCTGACGCCACGAACGAACTCACGCCTGCCGCAGACGCCTATCTCCGCGCGCTGCTCGAGCAGGACACGGCACAGACGGAATCGGCAGTGGAGAGGTCGGGTCAGAGCGAGGACATGCTCGTCGATAGCATCAATGAGGCGCTCTTTGACCTGGTGGGTGACACCGTAATTGAATTTGGCGCGGCAGGACCGCAAATTATCGAGGACTACGAAGCAGACGTGAGAGGATACCTAGACTATGAGTGATACCGCATCCGCAGCACCCCGCGTACCCAAACGCGTCGCCGCCGTTATCCTAAACTCGCTCAAGGGCGGCGTGGTCCCGCGCATCGGGCTTCCCTATATCACCGTGGGACGCGAGGTCGAGATTCGCGCCCTGCTCACCGATTTGAGTCTCATCGCCGATGGCGGCGCGAGCTTCCGCTTTTTAGTCGGTCGCTACGGCGCCGGCAAAAGTTTCTTGCTCCAGACCATCCGCACGCACGCCATGGGCGAGGGATTCGTCGTCGCCGATGCCGACCTATCCCCTGAGCGCCGCCTGCAGGGCGGTCAGGGGCAGGGCCTTGCCACCTACCGCGAGCTCATCCGCAATATATCGACTAAAACGCGCCCCGAGGGCGGTGCGCTCAACCTTATCCTGGATCGCTGGGTCGCCTCGTGTGCCGAGGTCGAAGAGTCGGTCGTCAATGCCCAACTGGCCCCGCTCGAGGAGATGGTCCACGGCTTCGACTTCTCCCGCATGCTCCGCCGCTATCGCACGGCCGTATCCGAGGGCGACGAAGAGACCATGAGCCGCGTGACCAAATGGATTCGCGGCGAGTACCGCACCAAGAGTGAGGCACGCGCCGAGCTGGGCTCCTCGACCATCATCAGCGATGACGACTGGTACGACTACGTTAAGCTCATTGCGCGCTTTTTGGTCTGCAGCGGCTACAAGGGCATGCTGGTGCTCATCGACGAGCTCGTGAATCTGTATAAGATTCCCAACGCCATCACACGCCAATACAACTACGAGAAGATCCTGACCATGTACAACGACACGCTCCAGGGCAAGGCGCAGTACCTGGGCATAATCATGGGCGGCACGCCAACCTCCATCGAAGACCGCCGCCGCGGCGTGTTCTCCTACGAGGCCCTGCGCAGCCGACTCGCTCAAGGCCGCTTTGCACGCGAGGACCTTAAGGACATGCTCGCGCCCATCATCCGCCTGCAGCCACTCACCTACGAGGAGTTGCTGGTGCTGATCGAAAAACTCATGCAGATCCATGCCGGATACTTTGGCTGGACGCCCACGCTTACCGAGAATGACTTGGTGGACTTTCTCAAGATTGAGTTCGGCCGCGTGGGAGCCGATACGCACCTGACGCCCCGTGAGGTCATCCGTGACTTTATCGAGCTGCTCGATATCCTGTGTCAGAACCCCGATGCAAATGTGGCCGAGCTGCTGCAAAGCGTCGGCGGCGACGCGTTGGCGCCGGCGGCCGCAACAGGCGACGCCGGCACCGCAGGCGGCGACCGCAACTTCGCCGAATTCACCATCTAACCTGCCAAAAAGGGACAGGTTTATTTTGGCAGGTTTTATCTGGGCAAACGCTGAGGCAGTAATGCAGCAAACCATTGCCAGCCGCGTTGAGAAGTTCATATTTGAGGGGAGGTCCCGTGAACGCCTTTGACCGATATGCTCCGTTTATCCAAGACTTCATCTACTCCCACGATTGGGAGAGTCTACGCTCTATCCAGGTTGCAGCAGCTGATGCCATCTTTAACACACAAGATAATGTGCTCTTGACGGCATCCACGGCTTCCGGCAAAACCGAGGCAGCCTTCTTTCCCATCCTGACCGAGTTTTGGGAGAACCCGCCCGCGAGCGTGGGCGCCCTCTACATCGGCCCCCTCAAAGCGCTCATCAATGATCAGTTCGTCCGCCTCAACGACCTCTGCGAAGAGGCCGATATCCCTGTCTGGCACTGGCATGGCGATGTCTCGCAGTCGCACAAGGCTAAGCTCATCAAAAAACCGAGCGGCATCTTGCAGATTACGCCCGAGTCACTCGAGGCGCTCTTAATCCATAAGCACATGGCGATTCCGCGCATGTTTTGCGACCTGCGCTACGTGGTCATCGATGAGGTCCACTCGCTCATGCGCGGCGACCGCGGCGGTCAGACGCTCTGCCTTATTGAGCGCCTCTCGCGCATGGCGGGCGTGCAGCCCCGCCGCATCGGCCTTTCTGCCACCATCGGCGACCCCGAGCGCACGGGCGCTTTTCTCTCACAGGGAACGGGGCGCGACTGCGTTATTCCCCGCTTTGAAGAACCGCGCCACGTGTGGCGCATCTCCATGGAGCACTTCTACAACTCGGGTCCCCAGGCACAGCAGCGGGGATTCGAGAGCACGGGTCCTCAAGAGGCCGAAGTGCTTGCGTGCGAGCGCATCGAGGCGGCGGCATCCGCGGCACTGCCCGCCGGCGCCCAAGACATGCGTCACAGCGGACAGCTCACACAAGAGGAGCGCCGTCAACGTCGTGAGCGGGCACGGGGCAAGGCCGCTCCCAAGGACCGCCAAACTTCCTCGGCCCCCGAGGGCGAAGTCGACATCCCACGAGCGACCGAGCAGGCGCTTCTCAACCCCACCGACACAGCACCAGACAACGCCGACCCCGGCATGGGCTATATCTTCGAACACACCCGCGGCCGCAAGTGCCTGGTCTTTGCCAACTCGCGCGAAGAGGCAGAGGCCGTATGCTCCATGCTGCGCAGCTACTGCGAGAGCCGACACGAGCCCGACCGCTTTCTCATCCACCATGGCAATCTTTCGGCATCGCTACGCGAGACGGCAGAAGAGCTCATGCGCGACGAGGAACAGGCACAAACGACCGTCACCACCTCTACGCTGGAGCTCGGTATCGATATCGGCCGCTTGGAGCGTGCCTTCCAGATCGACGCGCCGTTTACCGTCAGCTCCTTTTTGCAGCGAATGGGCCGCACGGGACGCCGCGATCTTCCGCCCGAGATGTGGTTTGTCATGCGCGAGGAGGAGCCCGAGCCGCGCACGATGATGCCCGAGACCATTCCGTGGAAGCTCCTGCAGGGCATCGCGCTCGTACAACTCTATCGCGAGGAAAAGTGGGTCGAGCCGCCCGAGCTCGATCGACTCCCCTACAGCCTGCTCTACCACCAGACTATGTCGACGCTTGCCAGCACCGGCGAGCTCACGCCGGCAGAGCTTGCCCAGCGCGTGCTCACACTCAGCTATTTCCATCGCATCTCGGCCGATGACTATCGCGTACTGCTGCGTCACCTCATTAAGATCGACCACATCCAGGTCACCGAGAGCGGCGGGCTCATCGTGGGCCTCGCGGGCGAGCGCATCATCAACAACTTTAAGTTCTACGCCGTGTTCCAGGAAAACGAGGAGTTCACCGTTCGTAGCGAGTCGGCCGAATTGGGCACGATCGTCAACCCGCCACCGCCCGGTGAACGCATCGCCATCGCCGGACACTGCTGGATTGTCGAGGAAGTGGACTGGAAGCGCCACACCGTCTTTGCCACGCAGGTCAAGGGCCGGGTGCCGGCCTACTTTGGCGACTGCCCCGGTGACATCAATACACACGTACTCGAGCGCATGCGCAAGGCTCTCAACGAGCACGCGGCGTATCCGTACCTTATGGGTAACGCACGAGCCCGTTTGGCGCAGGCTCGCCATACGACCGAGATTTCGGGTGCGGGAACTAAACCGCTCATTAACCTGGGCGGCGACACCTGGGTGCTCTTCCCCTGGCTGGGCAGTTACGCCTTTTTGGCACTCGAGCGCATGCTCAAGATTAAATGCGCCGCGGAGCTTGGCCTTCGCGGGCTCGATTCGTCGCGTCCATACTTTATGCAGTTCAAGATGAAGGCCGACGAGGAGACGTTCTTTGAGGTGCTCGCCGCCGAGGCCGAGAAGGACTTTGATCCCATCGAGCTCGTCTATCCCGGCGAGGTGCCTTATTTTGATCGCTACAACGAGTACGTTCCCGAGGAGCTCGTGCGCAAGGGCTTTGCCGAAGGCGTGCTCGACATAGAGGGCATGAAGCAGCGCGTCCGCAGCTGGCGCGACCACACCTAAGACCAGTCTTTTTGGGACGGGGAGACTTACTTGTCGTGAAGGACGGTGCCGAGAAAGTCGGCATCAAAAGGCACGGCTTCGGCAAAGGCGTAGTCGCCGTCGCTGGCGATGAGCAGATAATTCTCCTCGCCGCCGAACTCCGCATCGCCGCAAGGCACTACCCAAGCGTGGGCGAATACCTCGAGTGCCGTGGCGGCGCAATCGCGCAGGAACGTCACGTCGCTCCCCCTGTTCGCACTCACGATATTGGCCACGTAGATACCCCCGGGGTTCAGGCTGCCCCGCACCAGGCGCAGCGCCTCAACGGTCGCCAGCCCGCGCACGGGCTCGGCGCCGCCAAAGCAATCGCTCACGACCACGTCGTAGCGACGATGGCCCACGCTCGTCACACCCAAATACGAGCGAGCCTCAGCGGTTATTACCCGCAGGCGATCGCCCGCCGCGCGCTCCAGCTCGTCTAGGTAGAACCAGCGGCGCGCCAGGCGCGTAATCTCGGCATCGTACTCAATGACGTCCATGCGCAAGCTCTCGTGCGACATCAGCGCGAACTTGGGGTAGGCAAACCCACCGCCGCCCAGCATAAGCATACGGTCGATGCCGTGACCATAAGCGTCGCGCATCGCATCCTCGGACTCAAACACGTCGTCAAACGCACGATAGTACGCAAAGACGGGCTCCGCCCAACGCTCGCCAATGTAGCTTGCGCTTTGGTAGACGCCGCCTTGCACCAACACGCGAATCTCATCGCCGCCCTCATCGTGCACGCGTTTCACACGTGCCAACCCATTGCGGGTTCGCGCAACCTGCAGACAGGCAGCACGAACAGCGACAGCGGCCGCACCAAGCGCCGCGGCTCCCAGAGCAACGCCGGCAACGACGCCGGCAGAAACACTCGGCTTGTTCATCTAGAGCTCCTTTTGCAGATAAAGGCCATGGTCATAAAATCCAAGATGGCGATAGTACTCGCGCGTACCGATCGCGCTAATCACGTTGATGCGCGCATAACCCGCATCCCGGGCAATCTCGCACGCACGCTCAACGAGCAAACGCCCCAACCCGTGATGCTGCGCCGCCTGGCCTTGATCCCCCACGCGCGCCGCCATGCCATACACGTGCACCTCGCGAATCATCGCCTCGTCCGGCGTCGTCGGCAACTCATCCGCATGCGCGGCAACAAACGAATGGTCGGGCAGCGACAACCGCAAAAAGCCCGCGATTTTGCCCTGCGGCGTCATCCACTGCAAAAAACGCTCGCGCGTCACCGGCGTCTCGTACGCCACTTCCTCGTCAAGGGTCAGCTCATGCAAGTCGGCACCCGCCGTGCTGATCTCGCGATAGCGAATCTCGCGCACCGTCGCACCGTCACCCCGAGCAGCTAGGCGGTTCTCAACGAGCTGACGCAGGTTAGGCTTCTTGTTGCCCACCATGATGTCATCGGAGCTAAAATCGCGGATCATGCGGCTGATACGGCAGAACGCCGGCGTCACCACGATGTCGTCGGCCAGCACGTCGAGAAGCTCTTCCTCGGTATAGGGACGCCACTCGCCGCGCTCGTAACAGCCCACCAGACGCGAGCCCTCGATGAGCGCGCACGGGTAAACCTTGACCTCGTCGGGCATAAAGGCCCCTTCGATCATAAAGCGCTCGTAGTCGCGCTTGTCCCCCTCGGGCGTGGCGCCCAGCAAGTTGAGCATAAAATGCGCATGGATCTTAAAGCCAAACAGGCGCGCAAGCGAAAACGCCCGCTCGATCTGAGCCACCGAAATGCGACGCTCGTTGATATCGAGCAGGTGCTGGTCGAGGCTCTGGATACCCATCTGAATCTTGGTGCAACCCAAACGGCGGATAAGCGTGAGGGCCTGCGGCGTTACCGCATCGGGGCGCGTCTCGATAACGAGCCCCACCACGCGATGCTTCGCCGTCTCGTTGGTGCGCTGTTGACGCTCGAGCTCCTCCATCGTTGCCGTCTGCCACTTGGCAACCTCGCCCCACGGCGTACCGGGGCCGTACAGACGACGCACCGCGCGGTTATAGCCACCCACGGCAGCATCCACACGCTCCTGCTCGTCGGCAACGCCGGCAGCAAGCTCAGCCTCGTCTGTCGCAATGCCGGCGGCCCGATAGCGCTCGCGGCGCTCTACTACCACCGGCGGCAGGGCATCGGCGGGAGCGTCATCGAGCAGACGCCCCGCCTCGGCACGGCTGATGCCCGGACGCGCCAACATGGGGTTGGCCGCCACGCCCGCCACCGCATCATCATTGAGTGCACGGAAGAGCTCCGACATAAACCATGCCTGATACCCTTGTGGATAGTCGCTCCAGGTACCGCCGAGCACAATAAGCTCGATCTTATCGGTCTCATGACCCATCTGCGAAAGCGCCGTCAAACGGGCACTCACCTGCAGATACGGATCGAAGCAGTTTTGCTCTGCACGGGCGCACGCCGGCTCGGCGTGCAGATAGCTCTTGGGCATGCGCAGATCATTGGGACAAAACAGGCAATCGCCCGAGCATGGCCAGGGCTTGGTGATAACGGTAATGGTCGCCACGCCCGAAGCCGTGCGGCGCGGCTTCATGCGTAGCACCTGCAGCAGTTGGCGTTCCAGATCGGAATCGACATTCCACGCAGCCCACCGAGCCGGCTCCTCACGTTTAACCCGCTGGTAGAACGGCAGCAGACGGCGCTTGGCCAAATCGCGTTTGTCGGCACCCTCACGGCGCGTCTCGGCATGTATCAGTTTGACGAGCGCCTTGTCGTCCACGGTCTCGCCGTGACGCAGAGCCTCGAGTATGTTCAAGATAATCTGTTCCATGTCCCCATTGTAAAGGCAAAGGCGCCGAAGCCCGTCACGGCTCCGGCACCTCCATCAAAGAGCATGCCTATATGTACCGATCTCCGAAAACCGCATGTCACTCCGGATCAAACGACATGTCGCCCGAACCGACCTCAAAACGATACGTAGCAGACTTATCGCCGTTATCGAATTCAAGATTCAAAATGGTCTCGCCGTCGTAGCCAAGCGGAAGGAAATCGCTCTCGAAGTCGCCGCTGCCCAAGGTGAGGCTCGCCTTAAAGCCCGTCGAGTTCGGAACCGTCATCTCCACATCGCCCGAGCCCACACTCACGTCCATCGACTTCGCGGGGGCCTGGTAGAGCTCGAACGTCACATCGCCCGAACCGACCTCGGCATTCAGGGTATCGGTCACGGTGCCCGTAAACTCAACGTCTCCAGAGTCCAAAGTCAGGTTGAGGTCATGACACGCAATGCCCGCGACCGTCAGGTCGCCCGATCCCACATTCGCTGTGATGCCCACCATGTTATCGGCAACATCGCGCGGCAGTTCGACGGTAACCGTGCGGTCAATGGCGCGCTCGTCATCGCAATCGAACTGGCGAATCTTGAGCGTAGAGCCCTTGATTTCGGCCAGGTTCTGGGTTGCCGCATCGAAGGCAACGGTCCCCGTTGCCACGCGACCGCTTTCAATTACACGCACTGGCCCGCCGGAGACGTGTTTGACCTCGACCGTGCCCGACGTCACGTCCAAGTCAAGCGATGTGAACGCGTCGGCATCAAAGGTTTCGCTCGAAAGCTGCTGAGGCTGAGCGGAATAGTTACCGTCATCCAAAAGATCGCCCTCGTCCACCACATCGTCCATACCAGACAGGCCGGATACAACATCGTCGAGATCCCACGGGCCATCAAAATGAATCAATGTCCGCGAAACGCCAAAGACAAGCCCAACAATGAGCACAAACGCTCCGATGCCAACACCCAGGCGTACCTTGGATTCATGCGAAAGCTTCATCATTCGTCACCCTCTTTGGCACATGGCTCAGCGGTGGTCGTGGTAGCCACGTCAGCATCAGGTTCCGCAGAAGCATCCTTCCCCTGGGCCTTGATCGCCACCGACGCCGGACCAACCTGAATATCCCCGCGCGCCCAATCACCATCGAGCGCACGCGCCACCCAGTGATAGATGGGGATCGTAAAGAAGATCAGCGCGGCAAAGGGGCCGGCACCAAACAGGAACATCAGCAAAAAGAACAGCAGCCAGCACACGGCCCAATACGGGAACGACTGGAACGGGCCCTTCACCGGAGTCGAGCCAACCGCGGTGCCACTCGTCGCCTGCGCCGTAGCGGCATTGGCGGCCTGCGCACTCCAGCTTGCCGCCTGCGCCGCCTTGGCCGCGGCATCACTTGCCTGCGTAGCTGCCTCCGTGGCGCGTGCCGCCGCCTCATGGGTGCGGGCGCGCTCCGCCGCCTCGGCCTCGCGCTGACGGGCGCGGTCCTCGTTCTCAAACTCGATATCGTCCTCGATCTCATCGCTCGGATTGAGCAGCTCGTCCAGGCTCACGCCATAGAGTTTGGCGAGCGAGATCAGATTCTCGGTATCGGGCGAGCTCTCCGCGCGCTCCCATTTGCTGACCGCCTGGCGCGACAGTCCCAGCTTTCGTGCCAGCCCTTCTTGGCTAAAACCCTTGCTGCGGCGAAGGTCGGCGAGCCGCTGCGCAGTTTCTACATTCATGGTTCCTCCTATGTGATGCCAGCCGTGCCGCCGGACCGTTTTTGTTCTTAAGGCGCCTTGCACAGTTAAAAATCTATCCGCCACCGCCAAAAGCATGCCACCTATTCTAGTGAGATTTTTGACAACCGGCGGTTGCGGACACACATGAGCTGCGGAAATGTGTCCAAACAAAGCAATGGCACCTAGCCCGGTTGTCCCCGTTGCGGCGTTAACGGTAGTATGGTCGTACTGTTTATTCCGCACCGCCAACGGAGGGAGTCCCGCGCCGTGAACCGCGATTTCGCCTCATCGCTCATCCAGCTCAACAACACGTTCTATCGCGAGCACTCCGCCTCCTTTTCCGATACGCGTCAGGCCCCATGGCCCGGCTGGGTGCGCACCATGGACATCGCGCTCGAACAGCTCGACGTCGCCACGATCGAGCATCCCGTCCGCGTCTTCGATCTCGCCTGCGGCAATATGCGATTCGAGAACTTTGCCGCCGGCGGCGCACTTGCCGCCAAGGGCGTCGACGGCGCAAACCCCTCGGCGGATGCCAGCTGCCCGTTTGAGTTCTATGGTGTCGACTCGTGCCAAGACCTGGCCATCGATGCACGTGGTCACGCCCTGCGCATTCCCAACCTGCACTTCCAGGAACTCGATGTGCTCGACGCTCTCATGAAGCTCAACCCCGCCGAGACGCCCGACGTGCTTTTCGACGCCCCACTCGCCGACATCTCGGTCTGCTTTGGCTTTATGCACCACGTACCGTCATGCGAGTACCGCGTACGCGTGCTCGACGCCCTGGTGCGGCAGACGCGCCCAGGCGGCATCATCGCCATCAGCTTTTGGGAGTTCATGAACGACGAGCGCATGGCGCGCAAGGCCGTTCGAGCCGAGGCCCGCGCCGAGCTCACCCCGCCGTTTGAGGGTTACGATTCAGCACAGTTTGAAGCCGGCGACCACCTCATCGGCTGGCAAAACGACCGCCACGCCTACCGCTATTGCCATCACTTTGACGATCAGCAGATCACCGACCTGGTGCGCGGCGTCCGTACGTTCTACAAGAGCGGCGAGGTCCCCGTGCGCGAGCTTGAGCGCTTCCATGCCGACGGTCGCAGCGGCGAGCTCAACCGCTATGTGATTCTCAAGCGTCTGTAGGCACCGACAACTCGTCGTCGAGCCGCACCGCATCTTTCGGGCAATCTATGCCCACCCTTTTTCAACCCATTGACGGAACGCGCAGCCATGCGTTCCACACTTATGACCAAGGAGCCTCATGGGAGCCGTCCACGTTCGCACGCCTAAGAACTTTGTGCTCGAGGAGCGCCTGGAGCGCTACGCCGATGCAATTGAGACGAACCCCGAGGCCTATGCCGGAGATTGGCGCGAGGCTTGCGCGCCAGCTGGCAGCAAGCCCTTCGAACACCTTCACCTGGATCTTGGCTGCGGCAAGGGGACCTACCTTGTAGAGCGCGCGGCCCACGAGCCAAACACCCTCTTTATCGGCATGGACCAGGAGCCCATCTGCATCGCCTATGCCGCGCAGAAAATCTGCGAGCAGGAACTGACCAACGCACTCGTTCTGCCCCGAGGCGCTGCATCGCTGCCGCAGGTGTTTGCCACAGGCGAGCTCGATGCCATCACCATCAACTTTCCCACGCCGCAGCCCAAGGCCAAGCACGCCAAAAAGCGCCTCGTCCATGTCGACCATCTGATGCTCTACCGCCCGCTCCTTGCAGCCGGCGCCACCGTCACGCTGCGAACCGACAGCAAGCCATTGCGCGACTACGCCCTGGGGCAGTTTGTCGCAGCAGGCTACGACACACTTTGGGTAAGTGACGACGTCCGCCGCGACCATCCCGAGCATCCCGAGACCGAATATGAATGCCGCACGCGCGAGATGGGCGCTGCCGTCTATGGCATTTGTGCCACACCCGGCGCGCAGCCTAGCGATGAACAGCTCGCGGCGGGCCGCGCGCAGGAGCAAAGCCTTGCCCGCTACCTGCCCGATAACCTCGATGAGCTCACCTACGTACCTCTGGGCATGGAAGAAGCCGTCGAGAACTTTAGAAACCGCGCCCGCAAAGGCAAGAAGCGCCCGCCGCAAGAGCACTAACTTCACGCGCCCATTTCCTGCATTTTCTCGCGCGCTGGCGCCCCACGCCGCCGCTACGCCATAATAGTTGGCGGACAATCGCGAGAGAAAGCAAACACATGGCACAGACCACGACAGATACCGCCGCCAGCACCGTCTCCGGCGCCGGCGCCGCCAGCTCATTCTCGGGCGGCACGGGAACCGAAGCCGAGTTTGGCTCGCTCGGCGCGCTCTCCCCCACCTGGTGGGAGCCCGAGGACGGCAGCGAGCCCGAACCATGGCTCACGCCCGATCAAGCCTTCGAGCGCTTCTTTGAATGGACGAGCAATCGCGGCATTGAACTGTGGGATCACCAAGAAGAGGCCCTCATGGACCTGGCTGCCGGCGATCACGTCATTTTGGGAACACCGACCGGATCGGGTAAATCGCTCGTCGCGCTGGGCATGCTCTTTATGGGCATGGCGCAGGGCAAGCGTTGCTATTACACGGCCCCTATCAAGGCTTTGGTCAGCGAGAAGTTCTTCGACCTGGTGCAGGTGCTCGGCCGCGATAACGTCGGCATGATCACCGGCGATACGCATATCAACACCAAGGCGCCCGTCATCTGCTGCACGGCCGAAATCCTTGCCAACGATGCACTTCGCGAGGGCGAGGATGCCGATGTGGGCTGCGTAGCCATGGACGAGTTCCACTACTTTGCCGACCCCGACCGCGGCTGGGCCTGGCAGGTACCGCTGCTCACCCTGCCCCACACGCAGTTTATGCTCATGAGCGCCACGCTCGGCGATGTCACTGCCATCGCCGCCTCACTCGAGGAGCACACCGGCGCTGCTTGCGACTTGGTCATCGATGCCCCACGCCCCGTGCCGCTGAGCTACGACTACGTGACGACCTCGCTCGAGGGCACCGTCGAGCTCGCGATGCGTCGCGGCGAGGCCCCGCTCTATATCGTGCACTTTGGCCAGGATGCCGCACTTGCGACAGCACAATCCCTCGCCAACTTTGGCATTGCCAGCAAGGAGCAGCGCGAAGCTATTAAGGAAGCTGCCAAAGGCACGAGCTTCTCGACGGCCTTTGGCAAGATTCTCAAGCGCCTGCTTGGATGCGGCGTCGGCGTGCACCATGCTGGCATGTTGCCGCGCTATCGCCTGCTGGTCGAGCGCTTGGCGCAGCAGGGTCTGCTGCCCGTCATCTGCGGTACCGATACACTCGGCGTCGGCATCAACGTACCCATCCACACCGTGGTGCTCACCGCGCTCACCAAGTTCGACGGCTACAAGATGCGTCGCCTGCGCGCCCGCGAGTTCCATCAGATTGCCGGTCGCGCCGGCCGCTCGGGCTTCGATACCGAGGGCATGGTGATTGCCGAGGCACCCGAGCACGAGATCGAGAATGCCAAGCTTATGGCCAAGGCGGGCGACGACCCCAAAAAACTCCGTAAGATTAAAAAGAAAAAGGCCCCCGAGGGCTTTGTCACCTGGAACAAGCAGACCTTCGAGCGTCTGATCGAGACGCAGCCCGAGACACTCAAGCCGCGCCTGCGCATCACGCACTCCATGGTGATTAGCGTGGTCGAGCAGGGCGGCGATGCCCGAGCCCGCGTACACAATCTCATCGAGACGAGCCTACAGACTCCCGAGGAAAAGGCTAAGCTCGAGGTTCGCGCCGACGAAATCTTCGCCACACTCATCGATTCCGGCGTCGTCGTCCGCACCGAGGTGCCACCCGCGCCTGACGCCCCAGCTGACGCTGCACCAGACATCGACTATGCGCTGACGGTCGATCTGCCCGAGGACTTCGCACTCGATCAGCCGCTCTCGCCGTTCTTGCTTGCCGCGTTGGAGCTGCTCGACCCCGAGAGCGAGACCTATACCATGGATCTGATCTCGATGGTCGAGGCAACGCTCGAGGATCCCAAGCAGGTGCTGCGCGCACAGGAGCGCGCCGCGCGCGACCGCGCGATGTCCAAAATGAAGGCTGACGGCGTCGAGTATGAGGAGCGCTTGGAGCGCATTCAAGACGTCACGTACGAAAAGCCGCTCGAGGATTTGCTCGACGCCGCCTTTGACAAGTACTGCCAGGAAGTGCCCTGGGCAAACGACTACCAGCTCTCGCCCAAGAGCGTCCTGCGCGATATGCTGGAAAGCGCGAGCGATTTTAAGGGTTACATTCAAAAGCTCGGCATCGCCCGCTCCGAGGGCATTTTGCTGCGCTACCTGGCAGAGGCCTACCGTTCACTCGACCGCACCGTGCCCATCGAGAAGCGCGACGAGCGTCTGCGCGACATTATCTCGTGGCTGGGCTTTGTGGTGCGCTCGGTGGACTCGAGCCTGGTGGATGAGTGGGAGAACGCCGGCAACCCGGCGGCCCTCGACGCCGCACCGCCGCAGGGCATCGACGAGGTCGTTGCGGACCGTCGCGGCTGCACGCTGTTGGTGCGCAACGCACTCTTCCGCCGCGTGACCCTTGCCGCCCGCGAGCACGTTCGCGACCTGGGCGAACTCGACGAGGACTGGGGCATGAGCGAGATCCGCTGGCAAAAAGCACTCGACGCTTACCACGAGCAGCACGAGGAAATCCTCACCGACGGAGATGCCCGCAGCGCCGCGATGTTTTCCATTGACGAGTCCGACGAGAAGACCGCGCACGTATGGCACGTGCACCAGATCTTTGCCGACGAGGATGGCGACCACGACTTTGGCATCATGGGCGATGTCGATCTGGACGCCACGCAAGACGGCGGCGAGGTCATCTTCAAAAACTACCGCGTCGGCTTTATCGAGGACCTGCTCGAGGACTAGCCGAACATACTGGAACGAAACAAGCGGGGCCGTTGGCAATATCGCCAGCAGCCCCGCTTTTGCACTATACGCTATGCCTTACTCGGCATCCTCGACCTCATACGAATCCGCCTCGGCGGGCTCATCGTTTGTCTCTGTCGCAGCCCCGCGTGTCTCGTCAAACGCTGCCTTCATGGTCTTGTTGCCCCACGTGAGCTTGCGAATGGTAAGCTCATCGGCCTTGTTGTGGGCCAGACGCAGATTCTCGGTACTGCGACGCAGGTCGTCCTTGGTTTTCTCGAGCTGCTTAATGGCGGCATCGATCTCCTTAATCGCCGACTCGAACTGCTTGCTCGCCAGGCTGTAGTTGCGCGAGAAGCCGTCCTTGAACTTCTCCATCTTGGCTTCGAAGTTCGTGACGTCGATATTCTGCTGCTTGTACTCCGCCAGCTCCTGCTTATAGCGCAGCGAACCCATGGCGGCGTTGCGCAGCAGCGTAATCATGGGAATGAAGAATTGTGGGCGGATCACGTACATCTTCTCGTAGCGGTAGCTCACATCCACGATACCGGCGTTGTAAAGCTCGCTCTCGGGCTCGAGCAGCGTGCAGAGCACTGCGTACTCGCAGCCCTTTTGGCGGCGATCGTGGTCGAGCTTCTTAAAGAAATCCTCGTTCTTGTGCTTGGTCGCGGTCTCGTCGTTCTCGTTTTTCATCTCGAACATGATCGAGATGACCTCGTTACCGCTCGCATCGCACTCGCGGAAGATAAAATCGCCCTTGGTGCCCTCGGATGCATCGTTATCTTTCTCGAAGTATGCATTGGGAAACGCCGTCATGCGCAGGCGATTGAACTCGGTCTCGCAATGCTGCTCGAGCGACTCGCCCACCATCTTGGTGGACAGGCGGACCTTCATGTCCTTAAGGCGCTCAATCTCTTCATCCTTGTAGCGAATCAGGTCATCGCTCGCGCGCTTGGCCTGCGCAAGTTCGAGCTCGTGTGCCGCCTTGGCCTGCTCCTCGCGAGAATCGCGCACTGCCAGCTCGCTCGTCAGCTTGGCACGTGCTTCATCGCGCTCTCGCTCCGCCGCGGCGACTGCCTCCGACAGGTTCATTTTTGCCATCAGCTCCTGCTCGCGCAGCTGGGCACGCAGACCCTCGGCCTCTTGCTCAGATTGTGCCTTTGCGGCGGAAAACTTCTCCTGTACCGTCGCGCGGTAGTCAGCAAGCACGCGCTCGGCCTCGCTGCGAGCGGCATCGAGCTCACGCTGCGACTCTGCCGCGGCAGCGGCAAGCGCCATCTCCTGGGCCTTGTCAGCCGCGGCAAGCCTGGCCTGCAGCTCGGCAATCTGAGCATCACGTGCAGCTAAATCGTTTTGAGCAGCGTTGCGCGCCGCCGACTCGGCAAGCTTGGCTTCGTCATCTTTGCGTCCCAGCTGCGCACGCAAATTGTCGATCTCGCGCTGAAGCTCAGCATTCTCCTTCTGAGCATCGGCACGGGCCTCAACCGCCGCACGCTGACTTGCGCTCTCGCGCTCTGCGGCAGCGCCCTCGAGCTTGGCGCGCAACTCGGCAAGCTCGGCATCGCGCTTGGCGACCTCTTGTGCCAGCTGCTGGGCCGCAGCGTTCTTCTGCTCAACGAGCTGAGCGTTGCGCTGAGACTCTGCCTCCTGCAAAGCAGTCGTCGAACGTGAGCGCTCAAGCTCCAGCGCCTGCTCGCCCTCGCGCTGGACTGCCTTCACACGCTCATCCAGGTCGCGCGAAAACTCGGCATCGCGCACCTGCTTGACGATATCCGCATAGCCAGATGCATCGACCTTAAAGACTTCGCCACAATGCGGGCACTTGATCTCATTCATAGCAGCTCCTCGATGGACGCAAATTTCAACCGCCTACACTCTACCGCGCCGTACGGACAAAAAAGGCGCCGCCGCCATAATGGCAACGGCGCCAGAACCACCACAAAGGTGCCTGTTCCCCTTGTGTTGGCTTGAGCTCTTACAGGTCGCGATAGTCGATCAGGCGAAGATCGGGTTGAGACTCGAGCCAAGCGCGCAGCTCAGGATCGATCAGCGCATCGACTTCCTTGGTGCGATCGGTCGTAAGCGAGCTGTTCTCGAGGATATAGCGATCAAGATAGCCCGGGTGACACACAAAGACGACCGTCTCGCCGTCGGACATCTCGCGAACCGTCTGCATGATTGCTTCTTTAGGTTCGTAGCCCGGCTTCATCGAGCGCATTACCATGTGCAGATCGGTATCTCCGCAACGCACCACCGCCGTGGGGTCGAAGCTCGCCTTTTGCTCCTTAAGGCCCAGCTCCTGGGCAACCGCCGAGATCGCTCGGTTAAGGTTTTTACTCATGACAGCATGGGCTTCGAAGTAGTCGGGCTCGCGGCCCACAATCTCGACAAAACGGTCATGCTGCGCACGGATCTCGATGCAGGCCTCGTCGAAGTCTATCAGCTCCTCACCGCGCTTAAAATGCTCGCGGAAGGTACGGCTGCTATGGAACTCGCCGTTCTCGTTGAGCATGCTCGGGATGAGCGCCGGGTCGGCACACGGCTTACCCAGGCACACGTTAGTATGCTGGCCCACCGCAATGCCGGCATCCGCCACGAGCAACCAACCACGCTCGGCTTCAGGCATATTGGGCATCAGGCCCGCCGAGCGCACCAGGCCCTCGTTGACGCTTCGGGCAATCCCCAGGTCAACGGCATACGAATAACCGATATCATCGGCACGAATAAGCAATTGCTTCATAGCGACTCCAATCTATGTGAAAACCACCACAAAGGTGCCTGTCCCCTTTGTGGTGGTTCTGGCGCCCTATAGCCCAAAGAAGCTAAGAATCTGATCGCGGCTTACGGGCTTGTACTCGTTGGCGTCGAGGCCGACATCGTAGCGAAGGATAGGACGTTCGCGGTCGCGGTTGCGCGCGTTGGCGCGGTCTCCCCTGCTGTGGATATGCCCGTGCAGCATGATGGCGCCGCGCGCCTTACCGTTCCAGCTGAGCATGGGGTAGTGGCTCATAACCAGACGGTGGCCCTTGGCATAGCCGGGAGCAACCTCCAGATAATCGCGCACCTCATCCCAAATGCGCGGCGCGTCCGGATCTTCCCAGTCGCCGTCATGGTTGCCACGGATGAGTGTCACATTCTTGCATTCGATACGCTCGCGAAGGCGCACAGCATCCGCTAGGGGCAAGCGATAGGTAAAGTCACCCAGGATATAAAGACGGTCGTCCGCCGCCACGTACTCATTGATGGCAGCGATGACCTTGCGGTTCATCTCCTCGACCGAATCAAACGGCCGATCCATATCGTGCAAGATATTCGTATCGCCCAGGTGCAGGTCGGCGGTAAACCACATCATCGTCTCTGTCCTCATTTCGCAATGTGTCAAACTCGTGCTAAGTATACAGATGCAGCGATGCGGCGGTTATCCAAAGAGCCCGCCGAACAGTCCGCGGCGGTGCTTCTCTTGCTTTTTCGAAGCGTCACCCTGGGCATTCTTGTCCTGCCGCTTCTTACGGTCCTGCTCCAGCTCATCGTCGTCGAGTAGCAGATCCCACACAAACGGATCATCCGTCAAATCGAACAGGTCATCGTCATCAAACATGACAGTCTCCACTGCCGGCTAGCGAGCATCCACCACATAAAGGCCAACGCGCACCTGATGCCAGGGGCTGCGCTCGGGCGCAACCTGCTGTACGCGGGCCTCAAAAACGTCCTCGTGGCCGTAATACATCATCAAGGACAGTGGGCCGACCTCGTTTCCCGGAACATACCCAAGCTTGGTATCGTCGTAGTAGATCGCAACCGCCTCAGGGTCATGGGGATTATCGCGCTCGGCACACAGCGTCAGCTTATCGCCAACCTTAAGATCGCCCAGGACCAAGGCACCGTCGGCATACTGAAATCCTGCGATATGAAACGACAAAAGAACACGCGAAGGCTCGTACATGGCAGCTCCTCTAACGGCCGGATAAACCGGCGCTTAACCTTAGTGAGAAGTCTACGAACTCGTGCGGACACGAATTCGCCCGCTCGCACCTTTCACCCATTTGCTGCAACGTCTGCGAGACAGAGCGCTTGCAGATAAGATAGGAGCACGAATGGCACCCGCGGCAGCGGGTCTTGCCAACTCCGATACACGTTTTCATCGTGAGAAGTGGCCGTCTTCGCTTACGCGGGGGCGGCTATTTTGTTTGCCCCTATGTCATCTGATTCTAATGCACAAACATGCGCACGAACTTGTGCTTCCAGCTTGCGTAAGGGGCATAGCGGAATGGCACGTCCAGCCACGTAGCCTTGTTCACGATGCTCTTCTTGTGGCTAAACGTATCGAAGCTCTCGCGGCCATGGTACTGGCCCATACCGCTCGCACCCATGCCGCCAAAGCCCATATGGCTCGTAGCCAAGTGCATGATCGTGTCGTTGACGCAGCCGCCGCCAAAGGGCACGTAGCGCACAAAGCGCTGCTGAGCCGCACGGTCCTGGCTAAAGATATACAGGGCCAGTGGCGTCGGACGATCCGTAATAAACGTCTCGGCCTCGTCTAGGCTCTCAAACGTCAGCACCGGCAAGATGGGACCGAAGATTTCCTCCTGCATCACGGCGTCATCGGGGGACACGCCGTCCAAAATCGTCGGCTCAATCTTGAGCGAAGTCTCGCGCGCGGTACCTCCAAGCACGACCTTATCGGGATCGATCAGCCCGCGCACGCGCGCAAAATGCTTGGCGTTAACGATATGCCCGTAGTCCTCGTTATCGAGCGGATGCTCGCCAAACATACGGCGGGTCTCTTCCTTGATGAGGCCCAGCAGCTCGTCGTGCACGCGCGTATCGACCAGCAGGTAGTCGGGCGCCACGCAGGTCTGCCCCACGTTGAGCCATTTGCCAAAGGCGATACGCCGCGCCGCGACCTTCAAGTTTGCCGTCGCATCCACGATGCAGGGACTCTTTCCGCCCAGTTCAAGCGTCACGGGCGTAAGGTTTTTACTTGCGCGCTCCATAACGAGCTTGCCGACCGGAACGCTACCGGTAAAGAAGATCTTGTCCCAGCACTCGTCGAGCAGCGCTTCGTTTTCGGCGCGCCCGCCCTCGACAACCGTCACCAGGCGCGGATCAAATGTCTCTTCACAGATTTGCCTGAGCACCGCGCTCGATGCCGGAGCATAGGCGCTCGGCTTGATGACCACAGTATTGCCAGCGGCAAGGGCGCCGGCGAGCGGCTCGAGCGTTAGCAAAAACGGGTAGTTCCACGGCGCCATGATGAGCGTGACGCCATAGGGCACGGCTTGCGTTTTGCACACACTCACGGCATTGGCAAGGTCACACGGACGCAGGCGCGGACGACTCCATCGAGCCACATGCGCAATCTGATGACGAATCTCGGAAAGCGACGTGCCGATCTCGCACATATAGGCCTCGTCATGCGACTTTCCCAAATCGGTCTTGAGCGCATGGGCAATATCGGCCTCGTGGGCCCGCACCGCATCGCGTAAACTCACGAGTGCACGACGTCGAGCATCAACATCAAACGTGGCGTGCGTCTTAAAGTAGGCGCGCTGATCGCCGACGATGCGCGCAATTTCCTCGGTGTTCATGGACCCTCCTAGTTCTCGTCCTCAAACATACCACCCGCGACGACCTCGTACATATGCTCGAGCTCCGGGCGGTCCATCAAAAGCGGAACGGGGTACAGGGGATTGGCCTCGGCATCGGCATGGACCGCCATTTGCGGAATATCGGAGCGGCGAATACCCGAGACATATTTGGGGATTCCCAGGGCCTCGTTCATGCGGTCGACCCAATCGATAAAGGCCTCGGCCGCAAGACTGTCCTGCGCGGTAGCCGGCGCAATGCCCGCCATGCGAGCAAGATCGGCAAGCTTGGGAGCGGCGGCGTCACCATAAGCGCGAAGCATGTGCGGCAGGATGATCGCGTTGGCCAAGCCGTGCGGAATCCCGTAACGCCCGCCCAAGCTGTGTGCGATGGCATGAACGTATCCAACATAGGAGCGCGTAAATGCAACGCCCGCCTTATACGCCGCCGAAAGCATATTGCGACGCGCACGCATGTTGTCTCCATGCTCATGGGCCTCAAGCAAATTATCGCGGATGAGCTGAACCGCCTGTCGCGCCATCTTGCGCGTATAGGGCGTGGTGCTTCGCCCGATAAAGGCCTCGACAGCATGCGTCAGGGCATCCATACCCGTCTGCCCCGTAATGGACGCCGGCAACCCGCGCGTAAACTCGGGGTCGTGGACCGCAAAACGCGGGATAAGCACAAAGTCGTTAATGGGGTATTTATAGTGCGTCTCGTCATCGGTGATAACCGCCGCGAGCGTGACTTCGCTTCCCGTACCGGCGGTAGTGGGAACCGCAATAAGCAGCGGCAGGAGACGGTGGACGCGCAACAGGCCGCGCATCTTGTTGATGGGCTTGTTTGGCTGCGCGATACGTGCTCCCACGCCCTTGGCACAGTCCATAGCCGAGCCGCCGCCAAAGCCGATAATGGCCTGGCAGTCGTTCTCGCGATACAGCGCCGCCGCTTCCTCCACATTCGAGACTGTGGGGTTCATACGCGTTTCGGCATAGACCGTAACGCCAATCCCCTGAGCCGTAAGCGCACGCTCGAGTGATGCCGTGAGCCCCAGACGGGCAATGCCGGGATCCGTCACGATAAGGGCCTTCTGGATCGAGCGCTTTTGAAGCACCGCGGGCACATCCTCGGCATGCTCCAAAATGCGCGGCTCGGTATAGGGCAGGATCGGCAATGCAATGCGAAAAACCGTCTGATATGTTCGGCACCAGGCACGACGGGCTAGATGCATAAAGGAAACTCCTTCATTTGTTGATTGGTCAACATTTGCTCGCCCGATTGTACTCATCGGCGGTCAAAGACGGCCTGCCAATCGTTAATCAATCAACATCTTCATATCTCAAAATTGTTTTATTAAAAATCATTCCTAATAGGCTTCACATTTGGTCGCATTTATGGATAATAGAACTCGTCAAGACGCACGTCCGGAGAGGGCCCTTACGGGACCGGACGAGCGCACAATCGCCATCGATCGAAAGGATCGAATCATGAAGTTTGTTTGCCCCGTTTGCGGTTATGTGGAAGAGTTCGACGGCGACCAGCTGCCCGAGGACTTCAAGTGCCCCCAGTGCGGCGTTCCCGGTTCTCGATTCCTGAAGCAGGAGGAGGGTCAGCTCGAGTGGGCTGCCGAGCACGTCGTGGGTGTCGCCAAGATGGAGGGCGTCTCCGAGGACATCGTTGCCGACCTGCGCGCCAACTTTGAGGGCGAGTGCTCCGAGGTCGGTATGTACCTGGCCATGGCTCGCGTCGCTCATCGCGAGGGCTATCCCGAGATCGGCCTGTACTGGGAGAAGGCTGCCCACGAGGAGGCGGAGCATGCCGCCAAGTTCGCTGAGCTCCTGGGCGAGGTCGTGACCGACTCCACCAAGAAGAACCTCGAGATGCGCGTTGAGGCCGAGAACGGCGCCACCGCCGGCAAGACCGATCTTGCCAAGCGCGCCAAGGCCGCTGGCCTCGATGCCATCCACGACACCGTGCACGAGATGGCTCGCGACGAGGCCCGCCACGGCAAGGCTTTCGCCGGCCTGCTCAAGCGCTACTTTGGCTAAGCCAACCGCCTGAGAGACAGTCTTTAGCTCGATAAGGCCCGGACCGCAAGGTTCGGGCCTTTTTCGTGCCTCACGAACTTGTTAACTCCCTGAAATAGGACCACCTTAGGCATCGGATTCTCGTCAAAAAATAAGTGAGTAGACTTTTTGGAACTTGCCGAGCAGGCCATCCATATTGCTTTATAAAGTCGCAGGTAAATGACTTGTTGCAAAAACGGCCTGGTCGCCATCAAGCCAAAAGTCTACTCACTTAGTTTCGCAGCCGTCCACGATCGAGCTATTTTGTGTCTAACGGGCATCTTTTCGTCGATTACTCCCAATTTTGTCCAGTCAACGAATAGTTCAGACCGGAGTAATGTCTCAGCCCTTTGCTCATCTGAGCTTTTATCACGATATTCAGCATCGAGCATCCTGCATACGGCCTTAACGATCGCGCGGAATCTATCCTCATCGGATATCTGTCTGTGTGTCAGGAGAAGTACATCGTAGCCCATGGCCTGAAGGGCTGTCATGCGGTCAGCGTCACGCAAGCCATCCCCTGCGCGTCCGTGCGAGGCCTTTCCCTGACATTCAATGGCCACCTGTCGCTTGCCGTCCGGCGAAGAGAGAAGTAGGTCGATATATACACGGGACTTTCCCACAATCGCTCGAGCACTTGTGCTTAGCGTCACTTCGACATTGAGCTCTATGCCGCAAAACCCTTCGCCTCCCAGGGCTCGCGGCAGTCCAAGCAACAAATACGCCTCGACCTCAAAAGGCGACGCGGCACCCAATGGAACGAGTTGCGATACCGCCATAAATCTATTGCCGTAACGCATCCCGCAAACATCTGAACAAAAACGGTCAAGGTCTCTGCCCAAAACCAAAGCGTCTCGACGCCATAAACTTGAAGTGATGCCGTCCTCGGACGGGCAGCGCACCCAACCGAACGTTGTCGAAATCGCGCCCGAATCAATTGCACGCGAAAGCTCCGCCTCAAGCGCCACCGGCAGAGCACACACCGCAAACAAGCCACACATCTCCGCCAACACAAAAAGAAGCTGGAGATCCGTCAGATGTCGAGACATGATAAATGCCGTCAGTAGAGGAGACGTGACCAAAAATCCATGCTCCGTTTCCAACACAGATTCCCTGGGGAGCTCACCAAGGAACAGCCGCTGCCTAATGCTGACAGGGCAGGTCCGTTTGTTTCTCGTCCGAGCCAATGTATACAACGGAAAACCGAGCGCGACTGCAGCCGTCGGGTTGCGGGCGAGATCATATCGCTGCCGGTCTTCTTCCGGTCGTGGAAACGGCGGACACAAAGCGCGGACTTGAGGAGGCAAACGCCAGTACCTAAAAGCCGATATGTCACAAAGTAGATCCTTCATAGGCACAGGAAAACACGGATTTCAACCCAATCGGTCTCGCATTGGCGCGAACGCAACAAAAATGGCACCGAACGGACTGCTAAGTTTTCAACAGCCCTCCCCAACTGACCAAAAGCTTGCCGAGAGCTGGACGAAGCACTGTTGAAAACCCCATTTTTTTCTCATGCAGAAGCTTTGCGCGGCAAGTGAGTAGACTTTTTCGAACTTGCCGTGAAGACCAGCCAAATTGCTTTATAAAGTCGCAGGTAGATAGCTTGTGGTAAAACGGCTTGGTCGCCAAAATGCCAAAAGTCTACTCACTTAGATTGCAGAGCGCCCCCCATTAGCTGCAATTCCAAGGTAGTTAGCACTTTTGGATTCAGATCGTCATACTGAACAAGAATTTGACTTGAGTTTTCAGGGACAAATGCACCATCGGCACACCAATAACAGTCACTGATATCGATAAACGGAATACCCGAGCGCGTGAGAGCCCGCGCAAAAGAGCTTCCACCCGTTCCGCGCTCCGCAACAACAGTGCAGTAAAGGCGCGCGTCCGCATGCTCGATCGAGACCTCCCCTGCCGGAAACGCTTTCCGTACAAGCGCCGCCAGGCCATCACGCGCCTCGCGAGCACGAACACGCACGCGGTTCACATGCCGCTCGTAATCACCCGATTCCAGCAAACGAGCCAAAGCGACCTGGTCAACAGAACTCACCGACGAGGCGTAGAAACCAAGGCTGCGCCTAAACCGCTCCATCAGCTCATCGGGCAACACCATGTACGCTAGACGCAACGCCGATGACAGGCTCTTCGAAAACGTGTTGGTATAGATGACCGACTGGGCGGCATCGATCGAAGCGAGCGCAGGAATCGGCTTACCGGCCAGACGAAACTCACAATCAAAGTCATCTTCGATGAGATATCGACCCGGCCGTTCAGCGGCCCAGCTGAGCAGCGCGTAGCGACGCGCAATGCTCGTCACAAGGCCGGTCGGATACTGATGGGACGGCATCAGGTGAAGGACATCAGTCCCGCTTTTCTGCAGAGTGCTCAAGTCCACGCCCTCATCATCCAACGGGATATGTCGAACTTTGCAGCCCATGGCCTGATAGATGCGCGTCAGGCGCAAATAGCCCGGATCCTCAACGGCATACACCTTGTCGGCTCCAAGCAACTGAACCAACATGGTATCGAGCAGCTGGGCGCCCGCACCGATAACGATGTTGTCGGGGTCGACATTCATACCCCTTGTCCCGCGCAGGTGGCGAGCAATTGCGCGTCGTAGCCGAGCGGCGCCCTGTGCCGGCGCAGTCGAAAAGATTTCGCGTTCGTCTTCGGATGCCAGCGTCGCCCGCAGCGCGCTTTGCCAAAGCCGCGCCGCCTCCAAAGCGGAAGGAGAAAGCGCATCAAATCGCTCGACCTGTCCGTTGACATCATGTGCGCTGGGGCCCACGGAGACGGCATCTCGGTCGATGCCCTCCGCAGCCGAAGGCAAAACCGGTGCATCTGGAAGCTCGCAAGCGTAGTAGCCACGACGCGGCATTGAGCAAATATAGCCCTCGGCAAGTAACTGGTTATAAGCATTCTCGATAGTAATGACACTGATTCCCAGATGACTGGCAAAGGCGCGCTTAGACGGAAGATGTTCCCCCGCCGCAATGCGTCCAGCTACGATATCATCTCGAATTTGCTGATAAACATACTCATAGAGCGATGCTTCGCCGCGTTTTTCCAAATTATAGTCAAGCATGTGTTTGCCACCTGACCTTATCGCGCTGTTCAATCTGGTATTAGTCTGACCTTGATATTATCTCGAAAACTGAGTATTTCGCCATACCCAGCTCCCCGATAGGATGTTCCGTCAAGCAATGCACATGCCAACAAAGGGAGCAACCATGGCAGAACAGACCAGCAAGGCCGATCGCGTCAAACTCAATCGCGAGCTCGCGCAGATGCTCAAGGGCGGCGTCATCATGGACGTCACCACGCCCGAGCAGGCACGCATCGCCGAGGAGGCGGGCGCCTGCGCTGTCATGGCACTTGAGCGCATCCCGGCCGATATCCGTGCCGCAGGCGGCGTCTCGCGCATGAGCGACCCCAAGATGATCAAGGGCATCCAAGAGGCCGTCTCCATCCCCGTTATGGCCAAGTGCCGCATCGGGCACATTGTCGAGGCGCAGGTCCTGCAGGCCATCGAGATCGATTACATCGACGAGTCCGAGGTTCTTTCCCCTGCCGATGACGTCTATCACATCGACAAGGCCCAGCTTGACGTGCCGTTTGTCTGCGGCGCCCGCGATCTGGGCGAGGCGTTGCGCCGTGTTGCCGAGGGCGCCACGATGATCCGCACCAAGGGCGAGCCGGGCACGGGCGACGTGGTCCAGGCCGTGCGCCACATGCGCAAGATCCAGAAGCAGATCCGCGACGTTGTTGCCCTGCGCGACGATGAGCTCTTTGAGGCAGCCAAGCAACTACAGGTTCCGGTCGAGCTGGTGCGCGAGGTCCATGCCACGGGCAAGCTTCCCGTCGTGAACTTTGCCGCCGGCGGCGTAGCGACCCCCGCCGACGCCGCGCTGATGATGCAGCTGGGCGCCGAGGGCGTCTTTGTCGGCTCGGGCATCTTTAAGAGCGGCGACCCCGCCAAGCGCGCCGCCGCCATCGTCAAGGCCGTGGCAAACTTCACCGATGCCAAGCTCATCGCCGAGCTTTCGGAAGACCTGGGCGAGGCCATGGTGGGCATCAACGCCGACGAGATCGAAATCATCATGGAGGAGCGCGGGCGCTAGTCCAGCAGAAAGGATCGCACATGAGTGATTACGCAGACCAAACGGTCGCCGTGCTGGCGGTCCAAGGCGCTTTTGCCGAGCATGAGGCGAGGCTGTACGAGCTGGGCGCACGTTGTATTGAGTTGAGACAGGCGGCTGATTTGAAGCAGGACTTTGACCGTCTGGTACTCCCCGGCGGCGAGTCTACCGTTCAAGGGAAGCTGCTTGATGAGTTGGGCATGCTCGAGGAGCTTCGTGCCCGTATCGCTGAAGGCATGCCCGTCCTGGGCACTTGCGCCGGCCTGATTCTACTGGCTCACGACCTTGCCGCCCATGACGATAAGGGCACGCCGCGTTTGGCAACCATGGATGTACTTGTCGAGCGCAATGCCTACGGCAGGCAGCTCGGCAGCTTTCGAACCAAGGGGCAGGTAGCCGGCATCGACGATGAAGTGCCGCTGACGTTTATCCGCGCGCCCCGCATCGTCGAAGTGCACGGCGACACTGAGGCCCTAGCCAAAGTCGATGGCCGCATCGTCGCCGCCCGTCAAGACAATCAGCTCGGCGTCACCTTCCACCCCGAACTCGACGAGGATACCCGCCTCCACGAGCTCTTCCTCCAAATGTAGGCAAAAACAAACGAGCGTGGATTTTCGGACACATAACAAATGAGAGTGGATAATCTCCCACTTTGAGCTTGAATGCAGGCCCAAACCGGGAGATTATCCACTCTCATGCTATGTAGTCGTTGGGGACGTTCTTAAACGACTAGTCAAACAAGAACGTCCCCAATGACCACGTCGATGTTTTGACAATGACAGACACTATGACCCAATCCGAGGGCACTAAAAAGATAGGAGCCCCCGCTCGTGACCGCGGGTCGGGGCTGCGACAATGATGTTGAAGTGCC
>OGQQ01000151.1_pt1 | contig 72541 bp, 72 predicted proteins | sample 1553281 | NCBI WGS metagenome assembly OGQQ01 (sample SAMEA2579937, study PRJEB22360) | human gut metagenome | biome: human gut; feature: human-associated habitat; material: faeces | place: Denmark | collected 2008/2010 | reverse complement strand
GAATCAGTTGGATTTCAGCAGCCGCAGATATCAGAACAGCCCCTTTGGAGGCGGCTACGGCGCAGGCGGTTCTTCCTGCGGGACAGGGAATCTGTGCTGCGACCTGTGGTGTGCGGATACATTGTGTGAATGTATGGGAGGAGACCTTTGCTCATGCATGTAAGAGCGAAATCAATTGCATTCGGCGGGCTTTTGCTCGCCTTATCTGTCGTCTGCATGGCGCTGGGGAGCGTCATCGAGACAAATACACTGTTTTTGCTGGCAGCGGCATCCTATTTTGTGGGAATCATTATACGGGAGTTTGGCATGCGGACAGGGGCAGCCTTTTATCTGGCGGATGTGCTTCTGGGCTTTTTGGTGACGCCGAATAAATTCTACGTGATTTCGTTTGCGGCGATGGGATTTTATATCCTGGCGGTGGAGGCTGTATGGCGGCTGCTTGAGAGACGTCCGCAGATGGGGAAAAGGCATGCCGTGTTCTGGGTGTCGAAATATGTCATTTTTAATGTGATGTATCTTCCGCTTCTCTGGATTTTCCGGGAGATGTTGTTTGCGCAGGCGATTCCCGATGCAGCCCTTCTCGGCGTTGCTTTCGCGGGACAGATAGCGCTGTGGATTTATGACAGGGCATATGAGTATGTGCAGGGACATATATGGAATAAAATGCGCGGCAGACTGCTGCGTTAGGAGTGCGGAGAAAATTCTTGAAAAATGTGTACAGGGCTCGTATAATAAAAGCCGGATTACATAGGAAGAAGGGAGACTGGATATTATGAGTATAAAAATTGGTATTTTAGGATATGGAAATCTCGGACGCGGAGTAGAGTGCGCGGTAAAGCAGAATCCTGACATGGAACTAGCGGCGGTATTTACCCGCAGAAATCCCGATGATGTAAAGATTTTGACAGAGAATGTGCCGGTGTGCAGAATCGATGAGGCAGGAGACTGGAAGGACAAAATCGATGTCATGATTCTCTGCGGAGGAAGCGCTACAGACCTTCCCGAGCAGACCCCGGTCTATGCGAAGATGTTCAATGTAGTGGACAGTTTTGATACACACGCGAGAATCCCGGAGCATTTTGCGAATGTGGATGTGGCTGCAAAAGAAGGCGGCAAAGTAGGTATTATTTCCGTGGGCTGGGACCCGGGAATGTTCTCCCTTAACAGAATGTACGCCAATGCAATTCTTCCGCAGGGCAAGGATTACACATTCTGGGGTAAAGGCGTCAGCCAGGGGCACTCTGATGCAGTGCGCCGTGTAGAGGGTGTAAAGGACGCGAAACAGTATACGGTGCCTGTGGACGCGGCTCTGCAGGCAGTCAGAAACGGGGAGAATCCGGAGCTGACCACACGCCAGAAGCACACGAGAGAGTGCTTTGTTGTGCTAGAAGAAGGCGCGGATGCGAAGAAGGTAGAAGAAGAGATTAAGAATATGCCGAATTATTTCTCTGACTATGATACTACTGTAAATTTCATCAGCGAAGAGGAGTTGAAGAAGAACCACAGCGGAATCCCGCACGGCGGATTTGTACTGCGCAGCGGTAAGACCGGCTGGAACGAGGAACACAGCCACCTTATCGAGTACAGCTTAAAGCTGGAGTCCAACCCGGAATTTACAGCTTCTGTACTCGCAGCTTACGCAAGAGCAGCGTACAAGCTTTCCAAAGAAGGACAGGCAGGATGCAAGACTGTCTTTGACATCGCTCCGGCTTACTTAAGTGAAAAGAGCGGAGAAGAATTAAGAGCACACATGCTGTAATCTGAAAAAAGGAGAGCGTTTGCGCTTCGGTGGGAAGAGGCGAAGGAGCACAGGCTCTAAGTGAATGAGAATCAAAAAGACACTGTATTGCAAGGAACATACCCTTGTAGATACAGTGTCTTTTTTCTTACAGGACACTCCAGAGGACGTTCTTATAGAATAAAAGCCCTCCGGGAGATGTACGCCTTTCTATATAAAAGGAAAGAGTCACATTTGCTGTGACTCAAAGGGGGAAAAAGTTTATGAAAAAGTGTTCTTTCTTAAGAACAATTATAGTATATAATTTAGTTGTGTTTAAATTGTGATGAAGTTTTGAATGGATTATGAACAAATCTATAAAAAAATATGAAGACGAATCATAAAACCGCGTGAAAAAGGGGCCTGAAGGGTGTGGTTTACTCCTGAGAGGTGTCTGTATACACATCTTTTAAGATTTACGGTATATTATTTGCTAAAATTCTTTCAAATTTTACCAAGACCATGGTATAATAATCCCACAGATGCAATGCAGGATAAAACAGCGGATATAGGAGTGGAACAATGAAGGCATTATATTATGACGGGACACGGATTGTTTACAGAGAGGATTATCCGAAGCCGGTACGGGAAAAGGATGAGTCACTGATTCGGATTCTCATGGCGGCGGTGTGCAGTACGGACCGGGAGATACGAAAGGGGTATAAGCCGGGATTTACCGGAGTGATGGGACATGAGTTTGTCGGCGTTGTGGAGGAGTCGGACAAGCCCGAACTGATAGGGAAGCGGGTGGTAGGAGAGCTGAACGCGGGATGCGGGCACTGTCTCTACTGTAAGAGCGGCAGGGAAAAGCACTGTCCGGAGCGCAGAGTTATCGGGATGGAGGGGAAAGACGGCTGCTTTGCGGAGTATATGACATTAAAGACCCATCTCATTCATGAGGTACCGGAGGAACTGGAGACAGAAGTGGCTATCTTCACAGAGCCTCTTGCTGCGGCATTCGAGATTACGAGCCAGGTTCATATCAGACCGGACACGAATGTGGCACTTTTGGGTGATGGACGTCTGAGTCTGATGATTGCGCAGGTTTTGAACCTGACGGGAACGGATTTGACGGTAATCGGAAGGCATCCGGAGAAGCTGGAAAAATTTGCGGGATTTGCAAAAGTCACGACACAGGCGGATGATACGTATGAGATTATCGTGGATGCGACAGGTTCTCCTGAAGGGCTGGAGCTGGCGAGGCGTCTCATCCGCAGGCAGGGGACCATTATTGTGAAGAGTACCTACGCGGGGACGGCGAATGTGGACATGAGTTATTTTGTCGTCAACGAGATTACCATAAAAGGAAGCCGCTGCGGTCCCTTTGAACCGGCTCTTAAAATGCTGGCGCAGAAGAGGATTGCGCTGCCGCAGATAGAACTGTTTGACCTAGCAGATTACGAGAGCGCGTTTTCTTACCGGGGATTTAAAGCGGGGTTCCGGCTTTCTTATTAAAAAGCGGACAGTGACACCGGACAATGTACATGGACGGATTTGACCGATGGACTGTTATACGGACATGGACTGATGTAAAAATGGGAAGACTATAACAGGAAAGGAAGACAGCTATGGATGAATTAAAAAAAGTGACGCATATTGATAATGTGAGACTGGGAGAGGATGAAAAGAGTGTCATCATTATAGACCAGACCAAACTGCCGAATATTACAGAGTATCTGACGCTGAGTACAGCAAAAGAGTTGTATGAGGCAATTTTTGAATTAAAAGTCAGAGGAGCGCCGGCGATTGGCATCTGCGCGGCGTACGGGATTTATGTGCTGGCCGCCCAGATTGAGACGGGGGATTTCGACCAATTTTATGAGCAGTTTAAGGCAGATAAAGAATACCTGGATTCCTCCAGACCCACGGCGGTGAATTTAAGCTGGGCGCTGAACCGGATGGAGCAGGTGGTGCTGGGCAATAAAGAGAAGAGCGTGGCGGAGATTAAATCATTGCTGCTTAAGGAGAGCAGGCTGATTCAGGAAGAGGATATGCAGATGTGCAGAGCCATTTCCGAGTACGGTTTAAGTCTCTTAAAAGACGGCGATGGCGTTCTTACCCACTGCAATGCTGGACCTCTTGCCACTTCACGATACGGCACGGCGCTGGGACCGCTGTTCCTCGGCAAAGAGAAGGGGATGGAGTTCCATGTGTTTGCGGACGAGACAAGACCGCTCTTACAGGGGGCGAGGCTGACCGCCTATGAACTGCAGAAGGGAGGCATTGATGTTACCCTCATCTGCGACAATATGGCGAGCATTGTCATGAAAAACGGCTGGGTGCAGGCGTGTTTCGTAGGCTGTGACCGCATTGCTGCCAACGGCGATGCGGCGAATAAGATTGGAACCAGTGGCGTGGCAATCCTGGCGAAGCATTATGGGATTCCTTTCTATGTGCTGGGACCTACTTCCACGATTGACATGAACTGTCCGACTGGCGACGATATCTGCATTGAGTTGAGAGACCCGGATGAGATTAAGAAGAAGTTCTACACAGAGCCCATGGCGCTGGAGGATGTGAAATGTTATAATCCGGCATTTGATGTCACAGACCACACGCTCATTTCCGGTATTGTCACAGAATACGGCATCGCAAGAGCGCCGTATGAGCAGAGTTTGAAAGAAATATTTCAAAAAAGAGAAAGCGGCGTTGCAAGATAGGAAGACAGGTGTTATAATCAAGAATAATAAGTGATTGACTATATATTAGTTAAGCTTATTAAAATATAAAAGGAGGAGTGATATGATGAAAAAGAAAGTATTGGCAGCGATTCTTTGCGTGGCTATGACAGTCTCTCTTGCGGTTGGCTGCGGAAGCAACGCGGAGGGTGACGCAAAGAGCGGCAGCACGTCTTCAGAGGCGGAAGGCAAAGACGAAGGAGCGGGCGATGCGCTGAATATTGCGATTGTATCCAGCCCCAACGGAGTGGATGACGGTTCCTTCAATGAAGACAACTACAACGGTGTTCTGGCTTACATTGACGAACATCCGGATGCAAAGGTAACGACCATCCGTGAGGAGACAGGAGTTCCGGCGACTGTAGTAGAAAAGATTACAGAAATTGCCGGAAGCTATGATGTTGTGGTATGCCTGGGATTCCAGTGCGCAGGAATTGGAACAGTAGCGCAGGATAACCCGGATGTGGATTTCATTCTTGTTGACAGCTTCCCGACAGACGCGGAAGGTGCGGAGGTTGAACTGGATAACGTTTACGCGATGCAGTTCGCGGAGCAGGAGAGCGGATTCTTTGCAGGAATCGCGGCGGCTCTTGAGACACAGACAAATAAGGTTGCGGTTATGAACGGACAGCCTTTCCCGTCCAATGTAAACTATCAGTTTGGTTTTGAGTCAGGCGTAAACTACGCGAACAGCAAGTTCGGTACCAGCGCAGAATGTGTAGAGCTCAAATCCTACGCAGGCGTTTATAACGATGAGAACATCGGCGGAAACTACAGCGGAAACTTCTCAGATGAGGCAACCGGAAAAGTTATAGGAGAATCTCTTATCAAAGAGGGATGTGATATTATCTTTGTGGCAGCCGGAGCTTCCGGAAACGGTGTGTTTACAGCAGCTAAGGAAGCCGGAAATGTAAAAGTCATCGGATGTGATGTTGACCAGTACGATGACGGAGCAAACGGCGACTCCAATATCATCCTGACATCTGCGCTGAAATGCATGAGCATCAATGTGGAGAGACAGCTCAACGCGATAGCGGACGGTTCTTTCAAGGGAGAGAATGTAATCCTGAAGGCGGATACCGATTCCACAGGCTATGTGAAAGAGGAAGGCAGACAGCAGCTTTCTGCAGATACAATTGCAAAATTGGATGAAGTTTTTGCACTTGTCAAAGATGGAAGTATCGTTCCTGCATCGAGTGCATTAGACAGTACTCCGGAAGATTTCCCCGGACTGAATGACTGATACAAGAGGAGAGAAATGGGCAGTCCACTGATGAGGTGAGTCTGCCCATCTTTTTTGCAATACAGCAAGAAAGGGACGAAGAAGAACAGGAGAGGTCAATGTCAGAAGAATATATTGTAGAGATGCGGCATATCACGAAGCGGTTTCCCGGCATTGTCGCCAATGATGATGTCAGTATTGGGATTAAAAAAGGAGAGATTTATGCGCTCCTGGGTGAGAACGGCGCGGGAAAATCGACTTTGATGAGTATGCTCTTTGGTATGTATGAGCCGGACGAGGGCGAGATTTACGTGAAAGGGCAGAAGGTGAACATCACTTCACCGAATCATGCGACAAAATTGAATATCGGAATGGTGCATCAGCATTTTAAACTTGTGTCAAATTATACCATAGCAGAAAATATCATCATGGGTATGGAGCCGGTGAAAAAGCTGTTCGGAGTCTTTCCACAGGTGGATATCAAAAGTGCCAATGAGCAGATACGTAAGCTATCGGAAGAATATGGTCTGGAAGTGGACCCTACTCAGGTCATTGAGAAAGTCAATGTCTCCATACGGCAGAGGGTGGAGATACTGAAGATGCTCTACAGAGAGGCGGAGATTCTGATTTTTGACGAGCCCACGGCGGTACTCACACCCCAGGAGATAGAGTTTCTGCTCCAGATTATCCGCAATCTGCGAGATGGAGGGAAGACGATTATCCTTATTACACACAAGCTGGAGGAAATCAAGCAGGTGGCGGACCGCTGCGCAATCCTGAACCGAGGAAAGCTCATCGATGTGAGAGATGTGGCTTCCACGTCCACCCAGACGATGGCGAGACTGATGGTAGGGCGAGAGGTCTCCTTTAAGACAGAAAAGTCAAAGCCCCAGTTTGGTGATACCGTGCTGAAAGTAGAAAACTTAAGCGTAGTAAATCAGGACCATTTTGAGGTCGTGAAAGATGTATCTTTTGAGGTGCATAAGGGAGAGATTTTTGCAGTCGCGGGAGTTTCCGGAAACGGACAGGTGGAACTGGCGGATGCCATTGCCGGTTTGGTGAAGGCTTCCTCCGGTAAAATATTTCTAAACGGAGCAGATATCACCGATATGTCTATCCGGCAGAGGACGGAGGCGGGAATTTCCTATATCCCTGAGGACCGCCAGGAATACGGATTGGTGCTCGACTTTTCTCTGAAGGATAATCTGGCGCTTAAGACCTATTATCAAAAACCCTTCTCCAGCAGTTCAGGAGTGCTGAACCGCGAGGCGTTTCAAAAGTATGGGGAAGAGCTGATTGAGAGATATGATATCCGCAGTGGACAGGGAACAGAGACGCAGGTGCGTTCCATGAGCGGCGGAAACCAGCAGAAAGCAATCATAGGGCGTGAGATTGAATTGAAATCAGACCTCATGATTTTTGTACAGCCTACACGTGGGCTGGATATCGGCGCAATTGAAAATATCCACAGGCAGATAATCGCCGAGCGGGACCAGGGCAAAGCCGTGCTTTTGATTTCCCTGGAACTGGACGAGATTATGAATTGCGCGGACACCATCGGCGTCATCTATAACGGCGCCATCGAAAAGATTGCGCCTGCAGAGGAACTGACGACAGAACAGGTGGGAGAGTTCATGATGGGGGTGAAGGATAAATGAAAAAGATATTTGTAAAACTTCTTGGAAATGAAAAGACACAATTTATCACAATCCCGGTTTTTTCTATCCTGTTAAGTCTCATCGTGGGGATGGTCGTGATTGGGCTGCTGGGGAAATATCCGCTGACAGCGTACACGAACCTCCTTCAGGGAAGCGGTCTGCTTCCTAAACCGGAATACTCCGCGTACCAGGGGATGCTCACGGATTTTACAAGTTTCCTGAATATGATGACGCCCATGCTGTTCGCTTCTCTGGCGGTGGCGGTGGCGCTTAAGGCGGGACTGTTCAACATTGGTGTGTCCGGTCAAATGCTGGCGGCAGGCTATGTGGCGACGGTCACAGTGGGCTACTCTGCCATGTCCGCGCCCATCGCCAAACCACTGGTACTTTTGATTGGGATTGCGGCAGGCATGGCGGTAGGCGGACTGATTGGATTTCTGAAATATAAATTCAATATCAATGAAGTTGTATCGTCTATCATGATTAACTACATCATACAATATCTGACGAGCTTTTTTATCAATACAAAATATATGGACCAGATATCCAGACAATCCAAAGCAGTAAGCAGTGAGGCAAGGCTTACGCTTATGAAGGTGCCGATGGGAAATTTGAAGGTGGATTTGCCATTGTGTATCATTCTGGCAGTCATCGCAGCGATTGTGGTGAAATTTTTGCTGGACCGCACCCGCATGGGGTATGAGATAAAAACAGTTGGAGCGAACCAGAACGCGGCGCGTTATGCAGGAGTCAATGTGGGAAAGACACTGATAACCTCCATGATGCTTTCCGGCGCCATGGCTGGTCTGGCAGGCGTGACTTATTATCTGGGATACCTGGATTCCATCCAGCCAAAGGTGCTTGCGAGCACAGGATTCGATGCGATTGCGGTGGCGCTTCTTGGAAACAGTAACCCGGTGGGCATCATTTTCTCTTCTTTCCTGATTACCGGAGTGACGAAGGGCAGCAGTTATATGAGCGCGGCTTCTGGAATTGAGATGGAGATTGCTTCGGTTATCACAGGGCTGATTCTTCTGTTCAGCGCCTGCGGAGCGTTCATTCGCTACGAGGTGAAAAAGTGGAAGACCGAGCTGGAAGAGAAAGCCAGAGAGGAGGGACGCGCATGAATACAATTATCATAGACGGTCTGTCGTTTGCCCTGCCCTTGTTTGCCATGGCAATTGGCGGTATTTACAGCGAGAGGAGCGGTGTTACAAACCTGGCGATTGAAGGTCTCCAGGGAGTCGGCGCTTTCTTTGGAGCGCTCTTTGTTGTTTTGGTGGCGGGCAATCAGGGGACAAATTCGCAGGCAATATTTTATCTGTCCTTCCTCTTCGCGATGCTGGGAGGAATGGTATATGCGCTGCTTCACGCTTTGCTCTGTGTGAAATTCAAGGCAAATCAGGTTATCAGCGGTGTGGTTATCAATATTCTGGCGATGGCATTGACGGCTTTTTTGACAAAACAGGTGAACAAAAGTGTGTTTAACGCTCCTTCGGACAAGTTCCAGCTCGGGGTTTCTGCCAGATTTACCGTGCCGGTACTCTCTGATATCCCGGTGTTGGGCGCTGTGTTTACGAATATATATCCTTTTGAAATTATCATTATCGTGGTGGCGCTCATCGCCTGGTTCATGCTCTATCGCTCGAGATTCGGACTGCATCTGCGCGCCTGCGGTGATAACCCTCACGCGGTGGATGCAGCGGGACGCAATGTAGGACAGATACGCACGGTGGCGATTATGGTGTCAGGGGCACTATCCGGCCTCGGCGGTATGTGCTTTGCCTACTCTATCTCCGCGAAGTTTTCGGAGAGCATTTATGTGGGCTATGGATATCTGGCTATCGCGGCGCTGATTTTCGGAAATTGGAAGATACTTCCCACCCTGGGAGCATGTCTTCTGTTCGGATTTGCGCGTTCGGCGGGATACCAGATTGTACAGGTGTTGGAGAAGCCAAGCAGCTACTCAGATTTGGTCATGATTCTTCCGTATCTGCTGACACTGCTTTTGCTTATGTTCTTCTCTAAATATAACCGCGCGCCCAAAGCGCTGGGAGAAATTTACGACAAAGGAAAACGATAGAGAGACGATAATAGCAGATAGAAAGAAGCACTCTGCGCGAGAAAGAAAATATAGTTGAAATCATTGTATTTGATTGGAGAGTTCCGTATGGAGCTCTCTGATTTTATATTTGGAAAATAGCTGCGGATGCTCCGCGTTTCGGCGCTGCTTTGCAGTACAATTGCAGCAAAATCAGACAGAATTTGACAAAGAATAAATACATGTGACGTCAGACGTATTTTACATACTTAAACATCATACGTTTCAAAAAACAAAAGCATGGCGGATTTATGGGAAAAAGTGGATATGGGTATAAAATATTGGTATTTAAATCGGCGATTTGCATAAAAAATTGGTATTAAATTACTTTAAATGTAATGAAATACAAATCTACTGTTTACAAACGTCATACGTTTGGCTTATAATTAGTACAGCGAAATAAGATAAAGAGAGGAGGAACAAGATGACGAAAAGCGGCGGCAAAAGCCTCGCGGTCAGGGTGGCGGAAGCACTGAGGAAGGAAATCATCGAGGAACGCTTAAAGCCGGGAGACAAGCTTCACAGCGAAAGCGAGCTGATGGAGCAGTTCAAGGTGAGCCGGACGACGGTTCGGGAAGCGATGAAACTTCTGAAAGCGGAAAACATCGTTGAGATTAAGCGGGGAAATGGTACCTTTGTCAGCGACAAGACGGGAATCACAGAAGACCCCCTGGGACTTCGTTTTTCTGAGAAACCGGAACTTTTGGAAGAACTTCTGGAAGCGAGAATTGTGATTGAACCCCGGCTGATGGAACTTGCGGTTTTCCGTGCGACACCGGAGGACATTGAATGTGTGAGACATATCATTGAGCGGATGGAGCAGAAGGAAGAACCGGACGCAGAATATACGGCTCTTGATGTAGAATTTCATACGCAGATTGCGAAATGCGCGCACAACAAGGTATTGGAAACAGTCGTCCCGGTCATCTGTGAATCCATTCAGAAAGGATATCTGGAGACGGTGAATGTGCCGGGCAGCTTTGAGAGAGCGCTGGACAGTCACAAGACCATCTACAAAGCTATGGTGACTAAGGATTTATTCCTTGCACAATATGAGGCGGAACGCCACATCAGACAGACCTTAGGGGATGTCAAGAAACAAAGAAAAGAATTGAAGGAGGAAAAAGAATGAAAGCAAAAAAAGTTTTATCAGCAATGCTGGCAGGCGCGATGTGTGTATCTCTGCTCGCAGGGTGCGGTAACAAGGAGACTTCCGAGAAGGAAGGGAATGCCGATACTCTGACATATTGGTATTGGGCAGATACTCCTGAATACTCAGAGAAGATGCAGGAAATTGTTGCAAACTTCAATGAGACGAACGAGTCCGGTGTTACCATCGTTGCGGAAGAGCAGCCATGGGACGGCGGAGCATACAGCGAGAATATGTTCACAGCAGCGATGGGCGGCGGCGGCCCCGACATTGCGACATTCAAGCTGACATCTACACCGCTCTATGTCAACAATGATCTTTTGGAAGACCTCACACCGTATGTTGATGCGTGGGATATGAAAGATGATATCGACGAGAACCTCTACAACATCATGAAAGAGGCAGGCGGCGATGACGAGGCAATGTATGTAATGCCATGGAACACACAGGTTCTCTATGTATATTACAGACCTTCCTATTTCCAGCAGGCAGGTATCGAGGTGCCGACTACATATGAGGAGTTCCTTGAGGCATGCGAGAAGTGTACGATGGATACCAACGGTGACGGCGAGATTGACGTTTACGGATTTGGTATGAGAGGTTCAACAGGCGGACAGGAGCCGTGGGGAAGCTTCATCTACGGACGCGGCGGAAGCTTTGAGGATTTGACAAGCGAAGAGTCCATCGCAGGTATGCAGGACTACATCGACCTCTACGAGAACGGATATGTTCCTCCGACAGCAATGTCTGACGGATTTGATGAAATCATCGCAAACTTCAAAGCTGGAAGAACAGCAATGACGATTCACCACACAGGTTCTTCCGCAGGAATGGTTGAGACCTTTGGCGACGATGTATCCGCATTCGCATTCCCGGCAGGGGACGGACAGTGGACATCCATGGGAGATACTGAGAATGTTATGTTCTCCTCCTGTGCAAACAAAGACGCAGCATTTGAATTCCTGACCTATATGGCAACAGGCGACGGCGAGATGGAGTGGTGTAAAGCTACAAACAACGTTCCGGTAAGCAAGACTGTACAGGCTGACGCTTATTTCCAGGATGACCGCTTCATGCAGGCATCTATCGCAGGACAGTCTTATGCAGGTATCATCCCAATCCTGGATACAACATCCGAGTGGATTAGCACAACATGGCCAAACACAATCGCACAGGCTCTGTCAGGCGATATTGATGCGAAGGCAGCAATGGAGACATTGAATTCCGCATTATACGAGAAGTAGGAGTTTACATTAGCAGGAGGGGTAACAGTGACAAAACGAAAAGTAAATATATGGCCTTATCTGCTCGTAGCTCCGGCTCTGATTATAGTGGTGGCTGTTGTATTCGTTCCATTGATACAGGCTATTCTGATGAGTTTTCAGAGTTATGATTTGAGAAGGCCTCATGATATCGCATTAAATGGACTGGCAAATTATGCAGAGATGTTCCAGGACCCGCTGTTCTGGAACGCTCTGTGGAGGACACTGGTATGGGTGATTGCCGGAGTAGGTTTCCAATTCCTGTTCGGCTTCATCCTTGCCCTCCTGCTGAATCAGAAATTCAAAGGGCGGGGCGTAATCCGTGCAATCAGTCTGATTCCCTGGTGTACACCGGGTGTACTGATTGGTCTGATGTGGCGCTGGATTTATGATGGAAATTATGGTGTGCTCAATGATATTCTTACAAAACTGCACCTGATTGACCAGAGTATCCCGTTTTTGGGGCAGAAAGATACAGCGTTCATTGCGGTCATCGTGACCATTATCTGGCAGGGAATTCCTTTCTTTGCCCTGATGATTATGGCAGGACTGCAGAGTGTTCCGCAGGAAATGTACGAGGCGGCGGATATTGACGGGGCGACCTGGTTCCAGAAATTGTTCCGGCTGACCATACCGTCCATTAAGAACTCGTTGTTTGTAACACTGCTGCTGCGTATCATCTGGGTGGCGAACTCCGTGGACGTCATCTACAACATGACGAGCGGCGGACCTGCGTACTCGACACAGACGCTGAGTGTATATATTTTCCAGCAAGGTAACTCGTTGAATATGGGATATGCGTCAGCCATGTCAATCGTTCTCGCGATATTACTGGCATTTGTGGCGGTTCCATACTTGATTCATACATTTAGGGGGGAGAAGTAGATGGAAAGTAGACATCCGACACCGTTGAAAAGATTCTTATGTCTGTACCTGCCTTTGGCTGTTATCCTGCTTTTCCTTCTGTTCCCGTTTTATTGGACGTTTGTGACATCCATTAAACCGCAGGAAGAGTTGTATGGCGCGGTGGTAACATACTGGCCGCAGCATCCGACGCTGGAATCTTATAAGAAGTTATTTACAAGTTTTGAATTTATAAAGTATATGGGACACAGCTTATTTGTGGCAGCGATTACGACAGTCGTATCTCTGTTTGTATCTGTACTGGCGGCGTATTCCTTCTCCCGTTATGAGTTTAAGGGAAGAAAGATACTGATGTCCATGTTCCTTACAAACAACATGTTCCCGACCGTGCTGCTGCTCATACCGCTGTATGCCATTATGAGAAATCTGGGTATCTTGTATACTCCGATGGCTTTGATTTTAGCATATACGACATTTACCATTCCATTTTCGGTATGGCTGCTGAATGGCTATATGAATGATGTTCCGCCTTCGCTGGAAGAAGCGGCGCTGGTGGACGGCTGTAACCGTGCGCAGGCGTTTATCCGGATTGTCCTTCCGACGCTGGTTCCGTGCCTCATCGCCACAGGTGTTTATATTTTCATGACATCATGGAATGAATATACATTCGCGGTAATGTTCACGAACGAAGGAAACCGTACGATTCCGGTAGCGTTGAAGAGTCTGGTAGGACAGCTCGGCGTTCAGTGGGATTTGATTACTGCCGGCGGTATCATCACCATCATTCCTGTCTGCATCATGTTCTTCTTTGCACAGAAACGTCTGGTAGAAGGACTTACAGCAGGCGCGGTGAAAGGTTAAATGCTTATTTCAAAAAAAGGGAGATAGAAAAATGGATAACAAAAACTTAACAGAAAAGGCAAAACAAATCAGGGCTGACATTGTAAAGATGCTTTACACCAGCCAGTCAGGACATCCGGGCGGGTCCCTGTCCTGCGTAGAAATCCTGATGACCATTTATTACAAAACAGCGAAAATCGACCCGAAGAATCCGCAGTGGGAAGACAGAGACCGCATCGTACTGAGCAAAGGACACGCGTGTCCGGCGCTCTATGCAATCCTTGCTGATTTGGGATATTTCCCAAGAGAAGACCTCTGGTCACTGCGCCAGATTCACAGCCATCTCCAGGGACATCCGGATATGAAGAAGACACCGGGCGTAGATGTAAATACCGGTTCTCTCGGACAGGGCGTCTCCATCGCGGGCGGACTTGCTCTGGGAGCAAAATACCAGAACAAAGATTACAAAGTATATGCAGTCGTAGGAGACGGCGAGATTCAGGAAGGTATCGTATGGGAGGCTGCAATGGCGGCAGCTCACTACAAACTGGATAACCTTATCGTACTTCTGGACCACAACGGTCTGCAGATTGACGGGGCAAATGACGAAGTTATGAGCCTTGGCGATGTGATGGCAAAATATCAGGCATTTGGATTTGAGTGCTTCAAGGTAAACGGACATGACATGGACGAGATTGAAGCTGCAATCAATGCTCCGGTAAGCGGAAAACCGAAATTCATCTGCTGTGAGACACACAAAGGCGAGGGAGTTTCCTTTATGACAGACCAGGCGGGATGGCATGGAAAAGCGCCGAACAAAGAGGAATACGAACAAGCAATGAAAGAACTGGGGGTACAGGAATAATGGGAAAATCATTAAGAGTAGCATATGGTGAAGCATTAAAAGAACTTGGAGACGTAAATGACAAAATCGTGGTACTGGATGCAGACCTTGCACATGCGACAATGACCTGTACTTTCAAGGATGCTTATCCGGACAGATTTTTCAACTTCGGAATCGCAGAGGGCAACATGGTGTGCGCTTCCGCGGGACTTGCACATGCCGGACTGATTCCGTTCGTGAGCACCTTCGCTCTTTTCGGTTCAGGACGTGCCTATGAGCAGATTAGAAACTCTGTGAGCTATGTAAACGCGAATGTAAAATTTGCTTTCTCACACTCCGGACTCTGTGTCGGAGAGGACGGCGGAAGCCATCAGACAATCGAGGACATCGCGCTCATGAGAGTGCTGCCGGGAATGACGATTTTCGTTCCCTGCGACCCGATTGAGACAAAGAAAGCAGTTCAGGCTGCGGTTGAAATAGACGGACCGGTTTATATCCGTGTGGCAAGACCGGTATGCGAGGATATCACCGCAGAGGATACTCCGTTCATCCCGGGAAAAGCAAATGTGATGAAAGACGGAAAAGATGTATGTATCATCGCGACAGGACTGATGGTACCGAAGGCTCTCGAAGCAGCAGAACAGCTCAAAGCAGAGGGCATCGATGCGGCAGTTGTAAACATGCACACCATCAAACCGATTGACGAGGAGTGCATCCTGAAAATGGCAAAACAGTGCAAGGGCATTGTGACAGCAGAAGAACACTCCATCATCGGCGGACTTGGCTCCGCGGTAGCGGAAGTTTTGGCAGGACAGCCGGATGTGAAATTCGCGAGAGTGGGCATCATGGATAAATTCGGCAAATCGGGAAAACCGGAAGAACTGTTCGAGGAGTACGGTCTGACAGCAGAAAATATCGTGAAAAACTGCAAATCTGTATTGTAGAAAACGGGTATAGAAAACAGTCAAAAAACGCTGTCCTCTCTTTGCGAGGCGCACGCCTCAAAAGTCTTTAAGGGAGTGCGGATGCTCTTGCAAAGAGAAGGACAGCCACAAAATAAACAGCTATAAAAGGAGAAACCATCATGAAAATAGCAGAATACGAATTTGGCGGCGAAGGAATGCAGAGAGTATTTGAGAACGAGAAATGGACCGTCGGAATCAAGAACTGGAAACCGGCGAACGACATCACAGGGATTGACTGCCTGGAGCGTCACAATCTGACAGATGAGCTTTTCGTTCTTGTAGCAGGAAGCTGTACACTGGTTTATGCAAACGAGACAGACAATGGTCTGGAGTTCGGCTCAGTAGCTATGGAGCCAAACAAAGTTTACAACATCCCGGCGACACTGTGGCACAACACCATCACATGCAAGGACACGAAGATGATTCTGATAGAGGATTCTTCCACAAGCATGGATAACAGTGACATCTACAATCTGGATGCAAAAGAACTGGAGACCGTAAAGTCTCTTGTAAAATAACGCATAGACAGCTTGAAAAACCGAGGTGACAAGAAATGAAATTTTTTATTGATACAGCAAAAGTAGAAGATATCCGCAAGGCAAATGATATGGGAATCATCTGCGGAGTTACTACCAATCCTTCTTTGATTGCAAAAGAAGGCAGAGTATTTGAGGAAGTTATCGCAGAGATTGCTTCCATCGTAGACGGTCCTATCAGCGGTGAAGTCAAGGCGACGACAACAGACGCGGAAGGCATGATTGCCGAGGGACGTGAGATTGCGAAAATCCATCCGAACATGGTTGTAAAGATTCCTATGACAGTGGAAGGCTTAAAGGCATGTAAAGTGCTGACACAGGAAGGAATCAAGACCAATGTGACTCTGGTATTCACTGCGAACCAGGCGCTTCTGGCAGCACGCGCGGGCGCGACCTATGTTTCCCCGTTCCTTGGGAGACTGGATGACATTTCCGTGCGCGGCACAGATTTGATAGCAGAAATCGCAGAAATCTTCCGTGTTGCGGGAATTGAGACAGAAATCATCGCAGCAAGTGTCCGCCATCCGATGCACGTGACAGACTGTGCTCTGGCAGGCGCACACATCGCCACCGTACCGTATAAAGTTCTGGAGCAGATGACAAAACATCCGCTGACCGATGCCGGAATCGAGAAATTCCAGGCAGATTACAGGGCGGTATTCGGAGAGTAATAAAACAGTGGCAGGCTGTGTACAAGTAATTGTAAAAATAGCCGTATTAATGGGAATTGGAATCTTTTGCCGGAAAAAGAACATTCTGACAGATGAAGGAATACGTTCAGTGAAAAATCTGGTCATCCAGATTATGCTTCCGGTGATGATTTTCAATTCCCTTTTAAGTGTGGATTATTCCGGCGACCTTGCGGTACTGATGATTGTGATGTTCTCGGAGACAGCTCTGGGACTGGTGTTAGGTTTTGCGTTAAAGCGGACGGCGAAGCTGTTTGACAGAATCTTTCCTTACATGCTGACCTGCGCGGAGACGGGGATGGTCGGATATGCCCTGATTGCCGCAATTTTAGGGGAAGACAGTATCCACTACATGGCGATGATTGGTGTGGGTCCGGCATTGTTTGCCTTCAGCGTCTACTTTTCCATGTTGTCCATGACCGTGGGACAGAAGGCGGAGGGAAAGGACATTTTAAAGAATGTGGCGACCTCGCCTACGCTGCTGGCTTCTATCCTGGGAATGGCAGGGGGATTGAGCCCTGTGGGCGGATGGCTGCTCTCCGGCAGCTTCGGCGCGGTGTTTTCAGAGGTGGTGTCCGCTATCACGGCGCCGGTTTCCACCATCATGCTGATAGCGGCGGGGTACAGCTTTGTGATTCGCAGGGCAGTACTCAAGGAAGCGATAAAGACCACAGCGCTCAGATACCTTATCTGGGGGACGTTCTGCGCGGTGACCTGCTATTTGTTCTGGCGGTATATGCATATGGAGAAAAATATGCTGATTTCCCTTGTGGTGTTCATGATGCTTCCGCCCAGCTTTATCATTACGGTTTATGTGCGGGAAAAGGATGAGATGGAGTATGTGTCCGTGACGACATCCGCGTGCCTGGCAGTGACACTGGTCGTGTCGGCGGTGGCAGCGGCATTTGTATAAAAAATCCGGCGGCAGCAGATTGCGCTCCGGATAGAGAGAAAAGAGAGGAGAATGGCTGTGAAAGATAAAAATTGCGCATATTGTATGCGGGGAGAATTGTTGGATGAATTTGGTATCTATATCTGTGAACTAAAGGTAAGTTCTCTGATTCTATTCAAGGAGCAGAGCAAGCCCGGCAGATGCGTGGTCGCATATAAAGACCATGTCAGCGAGATTGTGGATATCACCGAGGAAGAGAGAAATGCCTTTATGGAGGATGTGGTGCACGCCGCCAAAGCAATTCATGAGGCGTTTAAGCCGGACAAGTTAAACTATGGCGCTTACGGGGACAAAGGCTGCCATCTGCACATGCATCTTGTGCCGAAATACGAGGGACAGGATGAGTGGGGCGGGACATTTGAGATGAACCCCAAGAAGACATTCCTCACAGATTCTGAGTATAAAGATATGATAGAGAAGATTAAGGAGTATCTTTAAAAAGTGATTGCCGGAATCTTTTGGCGATGATATAATGGTTGCATAACTAAAAAAGGGGTGCTCGCGTATCAAGCGGGCTGAGAGTAAGCTGAAGTGCTTTAACCCATGACCTGATTTGGATAATGCCAACGTAGGGATATACAGATATGCACAGAGTGTCTGCATAGATTTTGGAAACCTCTGACTGCCGCAATGTAATTCATACGTTGCGGCAGTTTTTCTAATCAGGCGCAGGATTTTAGAAACATATGCATATCAGGAAGAAAGGTGGAGAAACAATGAGAGAGTATGCAACACAGATGGAAGCAGCGAGAAAGGGAATTGTCACAGAAGAATTGAAGAAAGTGGCAAAGAAGGAGAGGATGAGCACAGAGGAGCTTCTGCCCCTGGTGGCGTCCGGCAAGGTCGTTATCTGCGCGAACAAGAATCACAAATGTATCGACCCGGAGGGTGTGGGTTCTATGCTGCGCACGAAAATCAACGTAAATCTGGGAGTGTCAAGGGACTGCAAGGATTATGATGTGGAGATGGAAAAAGTGATGGAGGCAATCAAACTGGGCGCTCACTCTATCATGGATTTGTCTTCCCACGGGGATACGATACCATTTCGCCGCAAACTCACAAGTGAGTGTCCGGCGATGATTGGGACCGTGCCGGTGTACGATTCCGTGATTCACTATCAGAGAGATTTGGACACGCTCTCTGCCAAGGACTTTGTGGATGTCATCCGTCTCCATGCGGAGGACGGCGTGGATTTTGTGACCCTGCACTGCGGAATCACAAGAAAGACCATCGACCAGATACGCAATCACAAGAGGAAGATGAACATCGTCTCCCGCGGCGGTTCCCTCGTATTTGCGTGGATGTGTATGACAGGAGAGGAAAACCCATTTTACGAGTACTACGATGAGATTCTGGATATCTGCCGGGAGTATGATGTGACGATTTCTCTGGGAGATGCCTGCCGTCCGGGATGTTTAGCGGATGCCACGGATGTATGTCAGATGGAAGAACTCATCCGTTTGGGCGAGCTGACGAAACGCGCGTGGGAGAAGGATGTACAGGTGATGGTGGAAGGACCGGGGCATATGCCGCTGGACCAGATTGCGGCGAATATGAAGGTGCAGCAGGCTGTCTGCCAGGGAGCACCCTTCTATGTGCTGGGACCTCTTGTGACAGATATCGCACCGGGGTATGACCATATCACAGCGGCAATTGGCGGCGCGGTGGCAGCGTCCGCGGGCGCGGCATTTCTCTGCTATGTGACTCCGGCGGAGCACCTGGCGCTTCCGAATGTAGACGATGTGAAACAGGGCATCATCGCCTCCAAGATTGCGGCGCACGCGGCGGATATCGCCAAGGGTGTGCGGGGAGCCAGAGAGATGGACGACCGCATGGCGGATGCCAGGAGAGCGCTGGACTGGGAAGCACAGTGGGCGTGCGCGTTCGACCCGGAGACGGCAAAAGCAATTCGGGATGACAGAAGCCCGGAACATGACGACACCTGCTCCATGTGCGGAAAATTCTGCGCGGTGCGCAGCATGAACAAAGCGCTGGCAGGGGAGCATATTGATATTCTCTAAAAAAGGGGTGCCGCACTAATTACTTAATGCGACAGCCCCTGGGAAATCGGCGGAGGGATGTAAAGCCTTCCGCCGGTTATCTGCCTATAACTGAAATTTCTGAGGCAAAAAATGCTCCCTTGACAGCCACCTACGGAAATGCTAATATAGTCACGGAAACAATAGAAAATACTTATATAGATTCACGATTGGGTGAATGTCTCTACCAACTACCGTAATAGTTGACTATAAGTATTAGCAGTGCAGTTCACTGTTGAGAAAGGAAAAGGAGGCATCATCAAATGAGTGAATCTGTTTTTATTTTAAAAGGAAATATTGTTTACAGCAAGAATCCACAGGAATTTGAGATATGTGAGAATGGATATCTTGTCTGCGAGGAAGGGCTTGTGAAGGGCATTTATCAGACGCTGCCGGCTAAATACAGCGGGGCGCCGCTGACAGACTACGGCGAAAAAATCATCATACCAGGGCTTGTGGACCTGCACATCCACGCGCCTCAATATTCATTCAGAGGTCTGGGGATGGATATGGAACTGCTGGACTGGCTGGAAACACATACATTCCCGGAGGAAGCGAAGTTCAAAGATTTGGAATATGCCAGACAAGCTTATGGGATTTTTGCAGATAATTTAAGGAAAAGTGCCACGACAAGGGCATGCATCTTTGCTACGGTACACAGGGAAGGGACTCTGCTGCTGATGGATTTGTTGGAAAAATCCGGGCTGAAGACATTGGTAGGCAAGGTGAATATGGACAGAAATTGTCCGGATTATCTCAGAGAAGAATCGGCGGAAATTTCTGCGAATGAGACAGTAAAGTGGCTTGAGGATGTTCAAAACAGGGATTACAAAAATACCCTTCCCATCCTGACGCCGAGGTTCACTCCGAGCTGTACAGACGAGTTGATGGAGAGAATAAAAGGCATACAGACGAGCCATGGACTTCCGGTACAGTCACATCTGTCAGAAAATCCCGGAGAGATTGCGTGGGTGAAGGAACTGTGCCCGTGGTCGGAGTTTTATGGGGATGCGTATGATAAATTCGGGCTCTTTGGCGCAGACTGCAAAACCGTGATGGCACATTGTGTTTACTCGGATGCCAGAGAACGGGAGCGGATGAAGGAAAACGGAGTTTTCATCGCGCATTGCCCGGAATCCAATATCAATCTGGCATCGGGCGTGGCTCCGGTGAGGACATTTTTAGAGGAAGGACTCCATGTTGGATTGGGAAGTGATGTCGCGGGTGGTTCAACGGAGGATATGTTTACCGCTATGGCGCATGCAATCCAAGCTTCAAAACTGCGTTGGAGGCTTCAGGATGAAAGTTTGAAGCCGCTGACTGTGGAAGAAGCCTTCTACATGGCGACCAAAGGCGGAGGAGGGTTCTTCGGAAAAGTGGGGAGCTTTGAAGAAGGGTATGAGTTCGATGCAGTGGTTCTGGACGATGCGCGGCTTTTACATCCACAGGAACTGGATGTGACAAAACGTCTGGAGAGGCTGGTATATCTGTCTGACGACCGCGAGATTTATGCAAAGTATGCCGGCGGGAAGCAAATTCTGTGATTTGCTCTTGAAATCCTTCCATGACAGCGTTATAATAATTTTTGTAAAAGAAATGAAATTCTTCGGGGTCGGGTGAAAGTCCCAACCGGCGGTATAGTCCGCGACCCGCTTTGATTAGCGGCTGAATCGGTGATACAGTGAGAAGAAGCTGTAAATTCCGATACCGACAGTAAAGTCTGGATGAGAGAAGAAATTGTGTCATATCATTTATGGTAATGAGGCCCCGGATGATTGGTTCGGGGCTTTTCTTTTTTAATAGGAAACTTTGTTCCCTGTTAAACAGAACGCTCTGTGGGGTGCGGAATGTCCGGGGAACATATGCCCTATCCCTGGAAAGTCCATCGAACTGAGAATCCGGCGTCGTATAATGATGACATAAATTGCCGGGAAGATTTCTTTCTTTTCTAAAAAATATAGGGGACCGGGAAAGCCTTTCCTGATATCCGCGGGATATTTAAGGATGGCGGGAGAATTCGGTGCCAAAAGAGAAAAGGAGAGAAAAGAAATGAGTACAGAGACAAACGTAGCAGTAAAACAGGGGACAAGGACAAGTGTGAGGACCATCGTACAGGTTGGTATGCTGGGAGCGCTGGCGACGATTCTGATGATGTTTGATTTCCCGCTTCCATTTGCGCCGTCATTTTACAAGATTGACTTGAGCGAAGTACCGGTATTGATAGGCTGCTTTGCTTTAGGTCCGGTAGCCGGGGCAGCGGTGGAACTGGTGAAGATTCTTGTGAACCTGGTGCTTACCGGGTCAGGCACAGGCGGCGTAGGTGAAATCGCGAACTTTATTATCGGCTGTGCATTCTGTGTTCCGGCGGGAATCATCTACAGAAGGAATCGGACAAGAAAGAACGCGTTGATAGGAATGATAACGGGGGTTGTCGTTATGACTGTGCTCGGCTGCTTTGTAAATGCGTATGTGCTGCTTCCTGTTTATTCCAAAGCTTTCGGTATGCCGATTGATGCGCTGGTAGGGATGGGGACGGCTGTGAACAGTCACATCACAAGCCTGACGACGTTTGTTCTGCTGGCGGTGGCTCCGTTTAACCTGTTAAAAGGCGTAGTTGTATCCTTAATCGTATTTTTAATCTACAAAAAAATCAGCCCGGTATTTAAAATGGGCGCATAACATAAGGGAGGCTTGCTCATATGGAAATGGCGATGCTGCTGTGTGCTGTAGTCATCGCAGTCTGCATACTGACAAACAGATTTACAGAAAAACTTGGAATACCGGCAGTATTGCTGTTTATGGCAATCGGGATGCTCTTCGGAAGCGAAGGGCTTGTTAAGATACCCTTTGATGATTTTGAGGCGGCGGAAAGAATATGTTCCACCGCCCTTGTTTTTATCATGTTCTACGGTGGTTTCGGTACCAATATCAGGGAGGCGAAACCGGTTCTTGGAAAAGCTGTCACCATGGCGACTCTGGGAGTGGTGGTCACCGCCGGAATCACAGGTGCTTTCTGCTGTGTTGTCCTGGGAATGGGGCTGAAAGAAGGTATGCTGATGGGGGCGGTTGTGGGCTCCACAGACGCGGCGTCTGTTTTTTCCATTCTTCGGTCTAAAAACCTCTCTCTGAAAGAAGGTACAGCCTCCCTTTTAGAGGTGGAGAGCGGTTCCAACGACCCTTTTTCCTATATGCTCACTATGATTGTCTTGAGCTGGATGGGAGGTACAGGACAGAATATCGTGTTGATGGTGGCAGAGCAGATTGGATTCGGGATTTTGTTCGGTGTCGGCATAGGCGCGCTGGCTGTGTGGGCGTTCCAGAAGATAGAGTTTGAATTAGAGGGTGCGGACACCATTCTGATGGCAGCGCTGGTACTCTTTGCCTACGCAGGGGCATCCAGAGCCGGGGGGAATGGCTATCTGAGTGTCTATCTGCTGGGAATCATTGTGGGAAACGCGAAATTTAAGAATAAGATTTCTATGATACATTTCTTTGAGGGAATTGACAAATTTGCGCAGATATTGATTTTCTTCCTGCTGGGACTCCTTGTATTTCCCTCTGAACTGGTTCCCATGCTGGGGAAAGCTATTGCTATTTTTCTGGGGCTTACGCTCCTGGCAAGACCGCTGGCGACGGTGCTTTTACTGACACCGTTCAGGGCATCTGCAAGGCAGCAGCTTTTGGTTTCCTTCTCCGGGCTTCGCGGGGCGGCTTCCATCGTGTTTGCTATCATGGTGACGGTAAGTCCGGTGTATACCAAAAGTTATGTGTTCAATGTGGTATTCTGTGTCGCTTTGATTTCTGTTGCTCTGCAGGGGATGCTGCTTCCGCTGGTGTCGAAAAAGCTGGATATGATTGATGAAGAACAGAGCGTTTTAAAGACCTTCAGTGACTACCAGGAGGAACAGCAGATGCAGCTCATCCAGATTAGTTTGAAAGAGGGGCATCGATATATTGGGAAAAAAATTCGCGACCTCCATTTAGGAGATGTTCTTGCTGTGCTCATCGAACGGGAAGGGGAATCGATTATTCCCAGAGGAGATGTGAGGCTCAGAGAAGGGGACGTACTTGTCCTCAGCGGGGAATCTTATCAGGGTGAGCGGGATACGCTGCTTGATGAACAGAAAATCGAAGCAGGGGACAGACGTATCGGCAAGAAGATACATGAATTGAAAAATCCGGGCAACAGCCTTATTGTGCTGATTCGGCGTTCTGATGATACGACTGTGATACCAAACGGCGATACAAAAATCTGTGAGGGAGATACCCTCGTCTTAAGTACGCCGGGAAAGTGACGGAATAATGGGTTAGAAGCAGATTTACAGGGCAATCGAAAAGATTTCCTGCGTGAATAAAAAGGGGGAGCAGTGTGTGCTGCTTCCCCTCTGTTACTCTTGTATATAAGTATGTGAATCCTTATACGTGGACAGGACGATATTGGTGCTGGTCTCCCCGAATTTCTGCAGCCGGGTGAGAAAATTGTCCAAATCCATGGTGCTGCGGAACAACACTTTCAGAAGCGCGAAGTAATTCCCGGTGATGCCATAACACTCCAGAACATTGGGACAATTCTGAATAAAGGCATCGAAGGATGGTTTGGCGGCGGAATCGACAGAGATGCTGATAAACGCCGTCACCATGAAGCCGATTGACTTCTTATCTAAATCCAGGCAGTAGCCACGTATAATCTTATCCTTTTCCATTTTCTCGATTCTGCTCTTGACTGCGGGGGAAGTGATTCCAACGGCTTCGGAAATCTGTTTAAAAGACATCCTCGCATTTTCACTTAATAATTTTAAGATTTCAATATCTAATTTATCCATAAAGCCCTCATCTCATCTTGTTTGATTTTATCTGCCTCTATCATATCACAAGTCCGTAATTTTTGTTAGAAGATTTTAAAAAATTGACAGCGCCGCGCTTTGTATTGACAAAAGAAGAGGAATCTGTTAGTATTACAGGTATCTGCTATAGAAAATAAATTTTGGTGTTAGACAAACTTTAATATCAAAAGAATACACGGGCTTAAGAATTAAAAAACAAAACAATAAAGAAAAGGAGAGGGAAAATGAAAAAGTGGAGTTTACTTACGGCAGCAGTTTTATCTGTAGGCTTGATTCTGTCAGGATGTTCCGGCTCCCCTGCGGAGTACGGAAGTGGGGCGGCGCTTCGGGCGAAGCGGCTGCGGGGGATAATGCCCTGGTGGTTGCCATCCAGTCCGACCCCAGCGGTCTGGACCCGCATATGGTGACAGACAGAGCAGCGGGAATCGCGATTGAGAACCTTTACAATACGCTGTTCACCTACACGGAGAGCTATGGAGAGGTAGAACCGTCTCTCGTCAGCGACTATGAGATTTCAGAGGATGGTCTGGTGTACACCATGCATCTTCAGGATGGAGTTAAGTTCCACAGCGGGAATGAGATGACCAGCGAGGATGTGAAGTATTCTCTGGAGCGAATCAAGGATTCCGGCGCCAGAGCATCCCAGATGGAGAAAATCAGCACAGTGGAAGCTTCTGACGAGAACACAGTTGTAATTACGTTGTCATCCCAGTACGCGCCATTTCTGACCTACCTGGCGAACCCTTTAAATGCCATTGTGGAAAAGGCAGTGACAGAGGAAAATGGCGGAAACCTTGCTAATGTGGATGCCGGAAGCGGACCGTTTAAACTGGTAAAATGGAACGAGGGAAGCAGCGTGGATATGGAAGCGTTCGCGGACTATTGGGAAGCGGATAAGCCGAAGGTTGACAGCCTGCAGCTTAAGACCATCACAGATGCGACAGCGAGAGCGACTGCTCTGAGAAATGGCGAGATTCACATGATTATCGATGCGGTGGACCAGGAGACAGCAGTGCTCAAGGATGCGGAGGGCGTTGTGCTGGAGTCGGTTCCGGGAACATTCTGGGAATATGTAGGTATGAACTGCCAGTCTGAATACCTCAAGGACGTGAAGGTAAGACAGGCAATCGCCTATGCGATAGACAGAGAAGCCATCAATACAGCAGTGAAGATGGGAAGCGCTACGGTGCTGACCGAGACGGATATCCCGTCAACACATGATTACTACGGCGGCGATGAAATCTATGCTTCCCGCGATGTGGAGAAGGCAAAATCCCTGCTGGCGGAAGCTGGATACAGCGAGGGTGAAATTACCCTGAAGCTCACAGCAGGTTCTGACTGGCAGTATCAGGTTGACGCGGCGCAGATGGTAAAACAGCAGTTGGAAGAAATCGGAATCAACTGTGAGATTTCAGCTCTGGAGTCTGGTGTGTATTTTGATGGATTAAATTCCGGTGACTTTGATTTGACAGTCTGCGGCTGGTCCGGATTCGTAGATGCAGATGAGTACTTATATGACCTGTTTACTACAGAGGGCGCTTACAACCAGCAGAAATACTCCAATCCGGAAGTAGACGCGCTTCTTGAGGAAGGACGTGTGACACTGGACGAGGAGGCAAGAAAAGCGATTTACAAAGAAGCACAGAAGATGATTGCAGAAGATGCACCGATGGCATTCCTGTATATGAACAGCTTCACCGTTGCGATGCGGGATAATGTAAAGGGATATACTGTACATCCTACAGCGGCAACGATATTTATGAAAGACGTGTATTTCGAATAGAGGCAGGAATGAACAGGGCGCTGCAGTACTTGCGGCGCCCTGCCTGTTGAAAATGATTGTGCCGGGAAAACAAGAGAGGGAAGTGACTCTGGAAAAAGCCTCTTTGGGAGGCGAAGGAAAAGAGGACTCCTGAGAAAATAATCCGGCATAAAGAAAAAGGAGAGAAGGATGAATCGCTATATCATAAAACGAATCTTGGGTATTATACCGGTTCTTCTGGGAATTTCTATCGTGGTGTTTTTAGCGGTCAGGATGATACCGGGCGATTATGCGACCATCACCCTGGGAACACAGTATACGGAAGAAGCGGCAGCGGCGCTGCGGGAAAAATACGGGCTGAACCAGCCCATTGTCTACCAGTATTTTATCTGGCTGAAGGATGTGCTGACCGGAGATTTCGGATTTTCTTATATTTCTAATCAGTCCGTGACGGCACTGCTTTTATCCCGCTTGCCTGTCACGCTGGAGCTGACGATATTGAGCCTTATCCTGGCGGTGTTTGTGGGAATCCCCATGGGATACTGGGCGGCGTGCAAGAGAAATAAAGCTCCGGATTCCGCGGCTACGGTGACCGGGCTTCTGGGAATATCCATCCCCAACTTCTGGCTGGGGACTATGCTCATACTGCTCTTTTCCCTGAAGTTAAAATGGTTCCCTTCCGGCGGCTTTGTCCCGCTGGGGGAAGGGGTGCTGGCAAATTTGAAATGCATGGCGCTGCCTGCCATTGCCCTGGGTGCCGCGGTGAGCGCGGTGGTCATGCGTTCCGCGCGTTCGGCGATGATTGAAGTGAACGGGCAGGAATATATGAAGATGGGAAGGGCAAAGGGACTTTCCGGCGGAAAGCTGATATTCAGGCATGGGATTAAGAATACCATGGTAAATGTCCTTACCATCCTGGGACTGCAGACAGGTTCCCTACTGGGCGGTTCTGTGGTGATTGAACAGATATTTTCCCTTCCGGGAATCGGCTCTTTGGCGCTGCAGGCGATAAACAACCGCGATTACATGGTGCTGCAGGGAACAGTGCTGTTTATCTCGGTGATGTTTGTCCTCATTAATTTGATTGTGGATTTGCTCTACTGCGTGGTAAATCCGCAGATACGGTATTAGGAGGGAGCCAAGTGAAAGATTTTTTCCATAGATTTATACATAATAAACTGGCTGTATCCGGGAGTATCATTTTGATTCTTTTCCTGGGCATGGCGATTTTCGCGCCTGCGATAGCGCCCTACGACCCGTTTTACATGGACAGTACGGCAGTCTTATCGCCGCCGTCTTCCGCCCATCTTCTGGGAACAGATAATATGGGGCGGGATATTTTGTCGAGGATTTTCTACGGTGCCAGGATTTCCTTGCGGGTGTCTCTCATATCCGTGGCAATCGCTACAGTAGCGGGAGTGCTTTTGGGAGTGGCTGCGGGATACTTCGGGAAAGTGGTGGATGCCATTATTTCCCGTATTCTGGAAATCATGTTTGCCTTTCCGGAGGTTCTGCTGGCACTGCTCATCATGTCCATATTGGGCGCCAGCTTAAATAACATTATCATTGCCATCGGTATCGTGTACACGCCTATCTTTGCCAGGATTACCAGGGGAGCGGTGCTGTCGGTGAAGGATTCTCTGTATGTGGAGGCGGCGAGGTCCATCGGGGTGAAGGATGCTGCCATCATCGTAAGGCATATCCTGCCCAATATCCTCTCACCGGTTTTGGTACAGGTGACACTGTCCCTGGCGTTTGCCATCCTCTCAGAGGCTGCTTTAAGCTTCCTGGGTATCGGTGTGGAGCCGGATATTCCCTCTTGGGGAATCATGCTCAACAACGGAAAAGCGTGGATTGAGATTGCATGGTGGGTGGGAGTGTTCCCAGGCATCGCCATCGCGCTGGCTGTGCTCGGATTTAACGTGCTGGGAGACGGGCTTCGGGATGTGCTGGACCCCCGTCTGAGAAATGTGGAAGAGTAAAGGAGATAAGAGAATGTGTGATAAAAATGCAAACAGAGATACTCTCCTTGAAGTAAGGGATTTACAGGTAGAATTTCGCATGAGGCAGGGGACGCTGCACGCTGCGCGCGGAGTCAATTTCTCTCTGAAAAAAGGAGAGATACTGGGGCTGGTAGGAGAGTCCGGCTGCGGGAAGTCGGTGACTGCCAATACCATTCTGGGGCTCATCGGCAAAAAGAAGCATGAACATGTCAGCGGAGAGATTCTGTTCCACGGGGAAGATGTCTTAAAACAGTCGGAAAAGGAACAGCAGAAAATCCGGGGAAATAAAATATCTATGATTTTCCAGGACCCCATGACTGCGCTGGACCCGGTGGTCAAAGTGGGAAAGCAGGTGGGAGAAGGTCTGGAAATCCATCAGAAGAAGTCAAAAAAGGAAGCCTTCAAAGAGGCGGTGCGTCAGCTTGTGGGTGTGGGCATCCCCTCCGCTGAGGAACGCGCGCAGGACTATCCGTTTCAGTTTTCGGGCGGTATGCGGCAGAGGGCAGTGATTGCCTCTGCGCTGATGTGCCAGCCGGAGATACTGATAGCGGACGAGCCTACCACAGCTTTGGATGTCACCATCCAGGCGCAGATTTTGGATTTGCTGCGAAAGCTTAGAGAAGAAAAAGAGGTCGCGATTCTCTTGATTACCCATGATTTGGGTGTGGTGGCGGAGTTGTGTGATACGGTCGCCGTGATGTATGCCGGGGAGATTGTGGAGAAAGCGCCTGTGCAGGAAATCTTTGCCTCCCCGCTCCATCCGTATACACAGGGGCTTTTAAAGTGTATCCCCATACTTGGCAAGCGGGACAAGCTGGTTCCCATACCGGGACAGCCGCCGAAGCTCTATGAGGAAAAAGCGGGATGCATGTTCGCGCAGAGATGTCCTTATGCGTGCGAGGCGTGTAAAGAAGAAACTGTATTTTATGAGGCTGCGCCGGAGCACTTTGTAGCCTGCCGAAGAGCGCGGGAAGCGGACGTGCAAAATGGAGGAAATGATGAGCAGTAAAATAGTTTTGGAGACAAAAGGGTTATCAAAGGAATTTCTTGTCAGGGGAGATAAGAGTTCGGGACAGAAAAACAGCTTAAAGGCTGTCCAGGATGTAAGCCTGACTGTAGCGGAGGGCGAAACCCTGGGGATTGTAGGGGAATCCGGCTGCGGGAAGTCAACGCTGGGACGGATGGTCATGCGATTGATTGAGCCCACAGAGGGGAAAGTTCTGCTGATGGGACGCGACCTGACCGGGATGCCGGAAAAGGAGCTGCGGCAGTACAGAAGAGATTTTCAGATGATTTTTCAGGACCCTTACGCGGCGTTTAATCCCAGGATGACGGTGCAGGCGATTCTGGAGGAACCGCTGAAGACTTACAATATACCGAAACAAGAATGGAAGCAGCGGATAGAGGAGATACTGGGGCTGACCGGGATTTCCGCGGATTCACTGAAGCGGTATCCCCATGAGTTTTCCGGGGGACAGAGACAGCGTATCAGTATTGCCAGGGCAATCCTCTTAAACCCCAAGCTTCTGGTGGCGGACGAGCCGGTATCAGCGCTGGACGTATCCATCCAGGCGCAGATTCTGAACTTGATGAAAGAATTGCAGGAAAAATTGAAGATGTCTCTTATCTTCATTTCACATAACCTGGCATCTGTGCAGTATGTCAGCGATAAAGTGGCGGTCATGTACCTGGGGAGAATCGTAGAGATGGCGGACAGCGAGGCGCTCTACGGCAATCCGCTCCACCCCTACACACAGGCGCTCATGGCGGCAGTTCCCGTGCCGGTTCCGGGAAGGGAACGGGGAGAACGGCTGACGGGCGAGGTGCCGAGCCCCATACATTTGCCAAAGGGCTGCGCGTTTCATCAGAGGTGCCCCTATGCGACGGAAGAGTGCCGCGGGGAAGTGCCTCCTTTGAGAGAACAGGCACCGGGACATTTTGTCGCGTGCCGGAAATATGAAGAGATGGAGAAATAATATGAAGTTAAATACATATTCAATTATTGCCGTATGCACGGAAACCGGGTGCATGGGCGGGGCGGCTGCGTCCTATTTTCCGGGGCTGGGGGCATTTTCCCCGTATATCCGGCTCTCAAGGGGTGTCATCGCCTCCCAGGGATGGGTCAATCCTTTTTTGAATGAAGAGGTCATGGGACGCATAGAGCGGGGAGAATCCGCGGAGACAGCGCTCCACCAGGCGCTTCAGGAAGATAAGGGGATGGAGTTGAGACAGATATCCGTGGTCGATTACAGAGGGCAGAGTGCGGCGTTTACAGGGAGTGAGAATGACCCGGTGCGGATGCACATCCGCGGGGACGGCTATGTGATAGCGGGAAATATCCTCACCGGGGAGGATGTGCTCACAGAGATGGAAAAAGCGTTCCTGCGCACAGAAGGACCGCTGGCGGACAGACTGATGCAAGCGCTTCTGGCGGCGGATTCCTGCGGCGGTGACCGGAGAGGAAAAATGGCGGCAGTCATTCGCGTAGATAAGGTGCAGGGATTCCCCTATATTGATTTCCGTGTGGACGACCACCCCGATGCGGTAGTGGAATTAAATAAAATTTACCAGAAGAATAAGGCACACATCTTTGAGACTTATGACAACTGGGTTGAAAATGTAAAACAGGGTGTAAAAGGCTAGCGTACACAAGACGAGACAAAACAGGCAGAGAGGAATAAAACATGACGATTTATGAAGAAGCCGCAGCGCATAAAAAGGAGCTTTCTGATGTGAGGAGATATCTCCACCAGCATCCGGAAGCGAGCATGAAGGAGTACAAGACAGCGGCATATATACGCGCATATTTAAGTGACAGGAACATCCCCTGGGTAGAAGCAGGCGAGACCGGGACTGTGGCGGTTATAGAAGGAAAGGAACAGCGAAAAGTCATCGGACTGCGGGGCGATATCGACGCGCTGGAGATGGACGAACTGAATGACAATGCGTACTGTTCTCAAAATCCGGGACTTATGCATGCCTGCGGACATGACGGGCATACAGCGGCGCTTTTAGGCGCGGCGGTCTATCTTCAGGAGCACAAAGAAGAAATACCGGGTACGGTGAAGCTCATTTTCCAGCCGGGAGAAGAAAATGGTCAGGGCGCCAGAGCAGTGGTGGAGAGCGGTGCGATTGACGATGTGGAAGGCATCTTCGGACTGCATGTATCCAGTTCCCTTCCCACCGGGGAGGTGACAATCCGAAAAGGAGTCATGTCCTCGGCTAATGATAAATTCCGCATATGGATTACTGGAAAAGGATGTCACGGTTCGGCGCCCCAGAACGGAGCAGATGCGCTGCTTGCAGGGGCTTCTCTGGTACAAACCCTGCAGACAGTCATTTCCAGGGAGAGCGACCCGCTGAAGCCCACCGTTATGACAGTGGGAATCTTCGAGAGCGGCACGGCGTTTAATATCCTCCCGGAAAATGCTTATATCGAGGGAAGCATCCGTGTGCTGGAGGAAGAGCAGCGCCTGGTGAACCGCAGGGCAATCGAGCGGATGGCTGAGGCTTCGGCTCAGGCATACCGCTGCACGGCAAAGGTAGAATTTGAAGCGACGGCGAAGGTGGTGTACAATGACAGCCATCTGACGGATTTGGCAGTGCGGGCGGCAGAGGAAATCCTTGGGAAAGAACATGTGAAGGAACAGGATTTAAGCCTTGGGGCGGAGGACTTTGCGGAATATCTGGCAGTCTGCCCGGTAACTTACATGAATATCGGTTCCCGCAATGAAGAGCAGGGAATCACAGCGCCTCACCATCACGGAAATTTCGATATCGATGAGGATTGCCTGCCAATCAGCATGGCGGTTTACGTGCAGTTTGTAAAAGAATATTTTGCAGTTTCAAAATAAGTCGGTTTGTGTAGAAATAAAAAAGTTGACAGAATAAATCTTTTATATTAGAATGGCGATTGTAACATTTTTGTAATATCTGTAATAAATATGAAATGAAAGGCATATACATTTAACATATGCGCAAAGATATTGCAATCAACAGGAGGTAGGAGTATGAAACAATATAAAAGGTTTATCGCTGTCATGTCGGCAGTGACCGTCTGTACAGTGGGCTTTACGGGCTTTGACAGTATAGCGGCGCAGCCGGGGGAGCTGGCGGCGGCAATCGGGAGCATTGACCTGCGGGACGGAGAATGGACGTTTGAGAGCGTTTTAGAGGAAGTTCCGGAGGGAACCTTAAAGGATACAAAAGAAGCGGCAGAGCAGGCGAAAGCAGCCTATATCAAGAAACAGGAAGAAGAGGCGGCTCGAAAAGCCGAGGAGGAAGCACAGAGAAAGGCAGAAGAAGAACAGCGCGCTCTGGAAGCGGCACAGGCAGCCGAGGCAGAGGCGCAGGCAGAAGCCCAGGCTCAGGCGGAAACGGCAGCTGCGCAGACAGCCTCCGACCAGAGCTGGCAGGGCAGTTTCCAGGCAGCCGCGAGTGAACAGGAGCTTCTCGCCGCACTTATTTACTGTGAAGCGGGAAATCAGCCCTACGAGGGACAGGTCGCCGTGGGAGCCGTTGTGATGAACCGGGTGCGCAGCAGCGCATACCCCAACACGATTACAGAAGTTATCTATCAGTCCGGTCAGTTTGGACCTGCCATGACCGGATGGCTGGACTCTGTGCTGGCGAGCGGAAGCTACACAGATACAGCATGGCAGGCGGCGGCAGACGCGCTGGCGGGGAGCAATCCCATAGGCGACTGCATGTCTTTTGGAAACGGAAACTGGGGAATCCAGATAGGAGACCATTATTTTCATTAAATTGTGACAAATCAAAAGGGAGAACGGTGTGGTCATCGTTCTCCCTTTGATTTGCGAGTCACCAGCATAAATCGCACTTCAATTCTTTCTTTTTGAATATATTATGATGATTTTAGGCGATATTATAATATTATCTTGCATTAAAATGTGATAATATTATACTGTGGAGCAAATTTAGAGTTAAGTCGAGGGAGCAAGAGTGTATTTTCAGTACAATGAAAGCGCAACTGAATATTTAAAGCAAAAGGATAAACGTCTTGCGGAAGTAATTAACAAAATCGGAAAGATTGAGCGTGAAGTTGACAGCGATTTGTTTTCTTCGGTTGTCCATCACATCATTGGCCAGCAGATTTCAACAAAGGCACAGTCAACAATCTGGCAGAGAATGCAGGGCAACCTTGGCGCTGTGAATGCCGACACCATTCTTTCCGCTGGAGCAGACCGTTTACAGTCTTTGGGTATGACTTTCAAAAAAGCAGAGTATATCACAGATTTTGCGGTGAGAGTTAAAAATGGTACTTTTGATTTACAGGGTATTTGGAATAAACCGGACGAGGAGGTAATAACCGAATTGTCAGAGTTAAAAGGGATTGGTGTCTGGACAGCGGAAATGATACTGCTTTTTTGCATGCAGCGTCCTAATGTATTCAGCTTCGGAGATTTAGCCATTTTGCGGGGGATGCGTATGGTATACCATCACAGGAAAATTGACCGTGAGCTGTTTGAAAAATACCGCAGGCGATTAAGTCCTTATTGCAGTGTGGCAAGCCTGTACTTTTGGGCAGTAGCAGGCGGAGCAATACCTGAAATGAAAGATTACGCGCCTAAAAAGAAAACACAATTGAAGAAGCGATAGAAAAAGGGTATCGCGTATTCCAACGAATATTGGGAGGTATAGATTTATGATTTATACATATCATTATGACTCGCCTCTGGGCGGCATCACACTTGCCAGCAATGGAGCAGAACTTACGGGTCTTTGGTTTGATGGGCAAAAATATTTTGGAGATACACTTTCTCAAAAATACGAGGAAAAATTCTTGCCAATATTTGAACAGTCCGCCCATTGGCTGGATATTTATTTTAGCGGTAAAGCGCCGGATTTTACGCCGCCCTTGTATATGCAGACAACACCATTCCGCAAAAAGGTATGGGAAATTATGCTGACCATTCCGTTTGGAAAGACAATGACCTACGGCGAAATTGCGCAAAGAATCGCAAAACAGAAAGGACTTTCTAAAATGTCGGCGCAGGCTGTTGGCGGTGCTGTCGGGCACAATTCCATTTCCCTTATTATTCCCTGCCATCGTGTTGTCGGTACAAATGGGAGTTTGACAGGATATGCAGGCGGCATTGACAAAAAGGTGCAGTTACTTACACTGGAAAAGGCAGATATGTCTTCATTTTTCGTGCCTAAGAAAGGGACAGCCTTATAATTTCGCAAAATGCAGTAACAATACAAAAAATCTTTATCAGATGTGGCGGCAGAAATGTGTATTCGCGGGCGTTCCTGCCGTCACATTTGTGAAAACGACGACTTGTTTTGATACGACAATTGCTATACTGCTCTAAAGCTATCTGTTCATTTTATACTTGTTATGAAAACAGCTAATGCGTCTGCCAGTTTTTTTATTTCTGACTGTCCTGTGTTGACGCACAAATCATAATTCGCTTTATCTCCCCAATTATTATCTGTGTAAAATTGGTAATAGCGCGCTCTTTTTTTATCTATAGATGCAATCTTTTGGCGTATTTCTCTATCTGTCATTTCCTCTGTGTCTGCGCCTTTCTTTCTGCAGCGCATAATTTTCGACTTCATGTCTGCATATGCAAATAATCTGAAAGGATGGAAATCGGACAAGACATAGTCTGCGCACCGTCCTACAATCACGCAGTCTGATTTTTCGGCTATCTCACGGATAATCTCACTTTCCTGCCTGTAAATTGACAGGCGTTCTTCCAACACCTGATTCGAGGGAACTCCAAAAGTACGGCAAGTAGTGATTGGGAGCAGCGGAAGAGGGCGATGTTCTTCTATTTGTGTAATATAGCTTTCAGCAAGCTCCGTCCTTTTTGCCAATTCCTCTACAATTTCCCGGTCATAATAAGCAATCTTCAAATTTTCCGCCAGCCGTCTTCCGAGTTCACGCCCTCCACTGCCAAATTCACGTCCTATTGTAATAATACGGTTCATACGAATACCTCCTTCTTTTTTATACTTTTTTACGAATTGCTGCAAGTAAAATACACGCGGTTGCTGCTGTCAATACCTCACTGACAGAATGGCAGAACCAGACTGCTTCACTGCCAAAGAGCAAAGGCAATATCATAATCAAAACAGGCGGATAAATCACACTTCGCGCCAGCGATATTGTCAGCGCTTTGCCTGTACATTCATTTGCCTGCCAATATGCAATCATCAAAATATTGAATCCTGCAAGGAAAAAGCCGGAAAAATAGGGCAGGCTTTTACTCTCCATGAAATCTATCAGCTCAATGTCTCCCGGATTGAATATGGTGAAAAAACCGCGGGAGAAAAAGAAAATCAGTATATAGCAGAAAATTCCAATCGCCAGAAATATTTTGATTGAGAAACGAAGGAGCGCCTTACTCCTTATTTCTTCACCTGTTCCCATAAAATAGCTGAATACGGGCTGAAGTCCCTGCGCCATTCCCAGGAATAAAGTTAAAATAATCAGCATCAGATAACCGATGACTAAGTATGCTGCAAGACCAATTTCTCCAAAACCATAGTGTACGATGGCAAAATTATATACAAATGTAATGATACCTATGGTAAATTCCATAATAAAGGAAGGAAAGCCCAGCACATAGACGGAACGCAGGTTATGCCATTTCGACTTGAACTTTTTCAAGTACAAATCCCCTCGTTTGAAAACAAAATGGGGAAGCATAATCAGTACACTGAAAATCGGTCCCAGTGCCGTTGCCAGCGCTGCTCCGGCGATACCCATATCTAAGGGGTACATAAATACGTAATCTAATACAATATTTGACACGGAGCCAAACATCAGAGCGAACATGGCTAGCTTCGGGCGATTGTCATTACGTACCAGCCCGCTCAACAAAAAACTGAAAAGCAAAAAGGGTGAGAAGGTGACAATATACCACATATAATGAATTGCTTCATCGTGGATAGCAGGCGTTGAGCCAAGAAGTTCCGCTAACGGGTGAATCCATATGTTTCCCAATATACTGATGAACAAACCCATTACAGCAGTACACAGCACAGAAAGGCTGAAAATATTTCGTGCCTTATCTTTTTCGCCCTGCCCCAGATGAGAAGAAATCATGACTCCTGCGCCTGTAGCAACCGCCATGGATAAAGCAATGAGAATTTCTACCAGTGGTACAGAGACCGCCGCTGCCGCCATAGCATCGCGTCCGAGACGATTGCCGATAAACACACCGTCTACAATCATATAGACAGAATTAAACAACAGCCCAATCATCTGTGGGACTGCATATTTCAGAAATAAAGTATGTGATTTTCCCTGATACATCTTATTCAATCCTCCTACAATAAAAATGGCCTGCGTCATGTGTTACGCAGGCCTGTTACACAATACAATGAAACCCCGGCAGGTTTATTTCATAATTTTTATTCCGTTATATTTGTTTTCCTTTTAGCAGTTCAATTGCTTCTTTCCCACTCATATGGTCTATCGTCATCTCCAGCATACAAAGAGGTTTCCACTCCCGGTCGATTGCCTCTCTCCTTCTTTCATCACTATCCTGCGGCGCATATTTAACAGCCAGTTTTTCTATCGCCTGCCGCTTTTTATCCTCGTCTTTTATCACTTGTATACGCCCAAACACAATGACGCTTCTGAAATAGCTTGTATATTCTTCCGGAATAATCTTATCCTGGTCAATGACACAAAAAGAAGCTTTGGCATTTCTTTGGACAGCGTTCAATTTATGACCGCTTTTTGCACAGTGGAAATATAGTTTTTCTCCGTCATACACGTAGCTGATAGGAACTGCGTAAGGGTAATCATTATCCCCCGAAAGAGCCAGTACGCCGGATGTGCCCTTGTTTAATACGGCAGAGATTTCTTCTGACGATAATGCCTGCCGTTTCCTCCTCATTTCTTGAAACATATAAACACCTCTCTTAAAAAAATAAAATGCCTTATCTATTCACTCCTTCAAAGACCTAACGGAATGAAAAATAAGGCACTGCCCGGTGGCAAAATTATTTCAATTTATGGAAATCCTAGCACATATAGACAGGAAAGTCAAGAAGGTTTTTGCTCGGAGTTTCCGGGAAGGTTTTGCTTGAGTTTCCGGGAAAGTTACGCCCCAGACCCTATAGTCTAATCAATCTTTATTACACCATACTTTCCACAGTTCTCCACAGTACTTTTTAATACTTCATCTGCCACATCATTTTGCAAATATATTTCGGCATACTCATCTCTAAAAACAACATCTGTAACAGCTTCTATCTGCATAACGGTATCTTTCACTTTGTTCTGAAAGTCTATATCAGTAATCCCCTCAATATAGATTGCTTTATAGCCCATTCTCTCTATTTTAAAAATGACAGGTCTTGTTCCGTCCGAACAGCAGGCAATCATAACACGCTCGTCAGACATCCACCCACGCATAATTGAACCGCCCTGCAAACCTGTATAAATATAACGGGAAATAGCATCCCAAGCCTCTGAACAATGAGGGAAAGCAGTTCCTCCCGCAATTCCATCCACGGTATTGACCGTCTGTTTTAGAGTGTTTAATCCCATATGCCAGAAATCATCAGCTGTACCGTAACGTTCAAAAATAAATTCATCTCCTACATTATAGCAGGGGCAGGCTCCCGAATTAGGGTCTGCACAGTATTGTTTTTGAAGCTCTGGATACAATTTTTTATCAATGACTGTTAGTTTTACTTTATGCTGCATAAATTAGTCCTCCTTAACATAAAAAACTCTGTTATCTTTTCTTGCAGGCATTTTGGGATAATTTCCGTCAATATAACCAAGAGCACAGTGCCCAATACCCTCATATTCACCTTCAATCCCCAGTTCGTGAGAAGCAAGCATTAGATTTCCCATAACAAGACTGCCATCATACACACGGTTTACCCAGTCTTCATGCTGTATCCTCCAATACGCCTTGACTTTTTACGTGTAAGATTGTATCATGTGGGTGTTTATATAACAAGTACGGTATTTAAGTATATATACTATACTTTAGTATAGTTTGGGGGCTCTAATGAAAACTAACTTAACAGAAGAAAAAAGAGTTTTTGCAGCTAACGGAATAAAAAATACAGGATTTTACTATACGAAATCCCTAATACAAGGGAAATACAAACTCCCCATCTTATATTGCCTGCAGCTTGACGGACCAACCCGTTACAATGAATTACTGAGGAAGATGGAAACGGCAACATACCGTTCCCTGACAAAAGCCTTAAAAGAATTGGAAGAGGACGGCTTAATTATCCGAAAAGATTACGGGGAAATACCTCCGAGGGTCGAATATAGCCTTTCTCCTCGTGGCAAAACACTTGAGCCTGTGCTTGACGCCTTTTGTCATTGGGGGCAGGAACATCGGGATGATGTATTTTGAATATAAATGTGAATTACAAAAGCGGCAGAAGTTTTTTCCTGCCGCTTTTAGGCTATTGGGTTTTTCAAACTAGTATCTTACATATCTTTGTCTAATCAACTGCGAAACGGTTTGTTCCAAGAACCTATTTCAATTAAGTTGCCTTCTGGGTCGGAAATATAACAAGTGCGCTGTCCCCAAGGTTCAGTTGCAGGCTCTAAAACAGGTGTAGCACCTTTTGAAACGGCAGCGGTAAAAGTCTTGTCAACTTCATCGAAAGTATCCACATAAAGAGCAATTTCAAAATGGGCGTTATTTGACTGTCCACCTTCTTGAACTTGCGTTCAAGAAGTATCCCTCGCTCTGCTCGGTCAATTCCAATTTCCGTAGTTCTTAACACCGCCATCTATCCTGCGACAACCGCCAGTTCTTTATTTAAGAAATCATAAAACTTAGAAATATGCAGTCCGTCTACCAATGCGTGATGACATAACACCGAAACCGGAAGGAATACTTTTTTATCCTGCGCAAAATATTTCCCCCAGGTAATCCGCGGATTGCTGTCCGCCGGGATAGGGGTAGGGTTAATAAGAGCAGTGTACGATATCCACGGGAGTGTGGATATAAAGATTTTATTTAGAGCTTCGCCCGGTTCCTCATCGAGGGAGTTTCTTTGTTTTGCTTTTTCCTGTTCTTCAGCGGCATAACGGATATAATCCTCAAAAGAGCGATTCCCATCGAGGTCACAGTAGCAGTATGTACCGTCACTTAATGCTACCGTATGAGAGGTCAAACAATACTCATATTCCACAATCTGATTATCCATAATCCGTTGTCTGAATTCCGGCACCTGATTGGCAGCTTTGGAGACACAGTAGCAAACAGACAAAAAGAATGGCAGTTTTTTTGCCTTGACGGTGCTCAGGAAATTTGTAATGTCTACATTTACTGTTACTCCAACATATGGGCAGGCTAACTGATTGAAGTATTCAAAATGACGTTTTCTTTTGTAAGTTTCCATATCCAGATAAGTATAATTCATTTTCGGATATCCCCCATTTTTATGTTTTGCTGTACTGGTATCTTCTCTTTAAAAGAGCACACATCCCCAGGCGCTTCCCTACAATTTTATCTTGGAAAGTGCATCGGCAAAGGCGTTATTGATGGGCTGTTCTGCCTCCTTTGCCTGTTTTCTCAGATAAGCGTTGACATCCTTTTTGCTGGCGCCTTTTCCTTCTTTTTTCTTCCGCTCCTGGAAAGCGGAGAGTTTTTCTTTATAACCGCAGGAGCAGACAAATCGCTGTCCATCGCCTTTCCCCACCAGCTCCAGTTTTTTGTGGCACACAGGGCAGCGGGCGTTGGTCAGGCGGGAGAGGGTTTCACGGTATCCGCATTCTCTGTCCTGGCAGATGAGCATACGCCCGTGCTTTCCGTTTACCTCCAGCATAAATTTGCCGCACTGCGGGCATTTGGTGCGCGTGATATTGTCGTGCCGGAAGGTTCCGGAGGCGGTTTTGATTTCCTGTATGAGGGATTTGGTGTACCCTTCAATCTCGCGCATGAAATGACGGTCTGTCTCTTTTCCTTTGGCGATAGCCTGCAGGCGCATCTCCCACTGCGCAGTCAGCTCCGGGCTTTTTAAATCCTGGGGCACAAGGGAGAGGAGCTGGCGTCCCTTGGAAGTGATATGCAGTTCTTTGCCTTTCTTCTCCATGAGAAAGCTTCCCAGCAGCTTATCGATAATGTCGGCGCGGGTGGCGACAGTCCCCAGTCCTCCTGTCTCGCCTAAAGTGCGGACAATGGACTTGTCTTTGTGCGTCAGATATTTGACCGGATTTTCCATAGCGGCAATGAGTGTTCCTTCCGTGAAATGAGCCGGGGGCTTGGTCTTCCCTTCCGTGACAGTAAGGGAAGAAACGGGCAGAACATCGCCCTTTTCCATAGCGGGAAGGCTTTGCTGCGTGAAAAGCAAGTCCGCTGTCTGTCCGCTGCCTGCGGTGTAGGTGCTGTTCGCCTCCTCATCTGCCGCTTCCATATCGGCGGTGTCAAAGTCATAGATATCCTTCCAGCCGGGTGAGAGGATACGGTTTCCCCGGGCGGTAAAGATTTCGGAACCGATGGTGCCCTTCAGGGAAGTTTCCTCATACTCGCAAGCAGGGGAAAGCACAGCGAGAAAACGGCGAACAACCATATCATAAATTTTGCGCTCTTCATTTGTCATATGTTCCAGTTGGACGAACTGCTCCGTGGGAATGATAGCGTGGTGGTCGGAGACCTTGCTGTCATCCACAAAGGATTTATTCGCCTGGATTTTCTGCATGGAGAGTTTTGCCGCTGCCTTGCGGTATGGTCCCACGGCGCAGGCTTTTAACCGCTCGTTTAACGTCCCGGTCATATCGCTTGTGAGGTAGCGGGAGTCCGTCCTGGGATAAGTCAGTACCTTGTGGGTTTCATACAGCCGCTGCATGATGTTGAGGGTCTCCTTGGCGGAAAATCCGTAGCGCTGGTCTGCCTCCCGCTGCAAAGTCGTCAAATCATAAAGGGCGGGGGAGAAGGATTTTTTGGATTTCCGTTTTACCTCCGTCACAGTCAGGGTGCTGCCTGCCTGCTCATATAATTTCTGAATCCGCGCCTTATCCATGGTGCGTGTGGAGTTGCTGCGTTTGTCCGTCCATGTGAAGGCAGCGCCCTTTACCACAGCTTTCATGCCATAGAAGGGCTGGGGAACAAAGTTCTTAATCTCGTCTTCTCTGGCGGCAATCATCGCCAGCGTAGGAGTCTGCACTCTGCCGCAGGAGAGCTGGGCGTTATATTTGCAGGTCAGGGCACGGGTGGCGTTGATGCCCACCACCCAGTCGGACTGCGCCCTTGCCACTGCCGCGTGGTAGAGCGGCTCATAATTTTTTCCCGGCTTTAAGTGAGAAAATCCGTCCCGGATTGCCTTGTCTGTGACAGAGGAAATCCACAGACGTTTGACGGGTTTTTTATTGTCTGCTTTCTCCAGTATCCAGCGGGCGACAAGTTCTCCCTCCCGTCCCGCATCGGTGGCGATGACGATGCCGTTCACATCTTTGCGGTAAATTTGCTCTTTGACGGAGCGGAACTGGCGGGAGGTCTGCTTGATGACCACCAGCTTCCAGTTTTGCGGGAGCATGGGAAGGGTATCTAAACTCCAGGTTTTATACTGCTCCCCGTATTCTTCCGGGTCCGCCAGAGTCACCAGATGCCCCAGCGCCCAGGTGACGATATACTGTTCCCCTTCCAGATAAGTATCGGTTTTCTTTTTACAGTGGAGGACGCGGGCAATGTCCCGCGCCACGGATGGTTTTTCCGCAATAACCAGTTGTTTCATAAATGAGGTCTCCTTTTATTTAAATACTGTGGAATCCTTTGCCAATGATTTCGCTGGTGTTGGAAATCAGGATAAAGGCTTCCGGCTGTGTCTCCTTAATGTAATTACGCAGGCGGACTGCCTGCGGGCGGTTCAGTGCGGTAAAGACAATGTATTTATCTTTTCCCGAAAAGGCGCCCTGCGCATGGCAGACAGTGGCGCTGCGCTTGAGTGTATGGACGATAAAATCACAGACAGGCTGCGGGTGGTCGCATACCACGTTAAAATATTTGGACAGGTTGAAACTCTCAATGAAGTTGTCAATCATGAAAGAGCGAATGGCAAGCCCTAAAAAGGAGTACAGCCCTGTCTCAATGTCAAATACAAAGCAGCCCGCGATGGTAATCAGAAGGTCCGTCAGCAAAAGTGCTCTGCCGATGTCAAAGCTGGAATACTTTTTGAGTATCATGGCGATGATATCCGTGCCGCCGCTGGAAGAGCCGATATTAAAAAGGATGGCTGACCCCAGGGCAGGCAGAGCGATGGCAAAACAGAGCTCCAGCATGGGCTCATTGGTGAGCGGGCGAGTCATGGGAAAGGCGCGCTCCAGCACAGACAGCGAGACGGATAAGAGGATACTGCAGTAAGCAGTCTTAGCTGTAAATTTTCTCCCCAGTACAAAAAAGCCTATGGCGAGCAGAAGCATATTCATGATGAAGGTGAAATCACTGGCAGATAAGACTCCGGTCTTTGCGACAAGGACGGCGAGACCGGTGATTCCGCCGAATGTAAAATTATTGGTGAATTTGAAAAAATAGGTTCCGGCAGCCATGATGAGTGTACTTACGGTAAGCAGCAGAAAATGACGGGATTTTTCTTTCATCCGCAAAGCCTCCTTTATCTATCACAAAAGATATGTCTGTTCCCGGCGGCTTGCCAGCGCTTAAAAACGGACCTGCCGCTTTAATCGAATTGTAACGTGGCAGACGCGAAAAGTCAACGCATTAAGCGGCATATATCGGGAAATACTAACCTCGCAAAAGGAGGAAAAAATGATGTATCGCTATTTACCGATTCGGGACATATACGCGAGAGAAATTCTGGATTCCGGAGGTAATCCGGCACTGGAAGCAGAGGTGCTGATAGAAGAGGAGACCATAGGCAGAGCTGCCGTTCCATCGGGAAGTCTGCCGGATAAAATATCAGGATACAAAGCCAAAGGCTCTGCGGATAAGGCGGCAGTGCAGCTTTGGGATAAGGAGACAAGGTACTTAGGACGAGGTGTAGAACGTGCGGTGGGAAATGTAAATGAGCAGGTGGCGCAGGCGGTGATAGGCTGGAATGTGTTCGACCAGGCAGGATTGGACAGGCTGCTGGCAAAGACAGACGGGAGCAGGGATAAGAGGAATCTGGGTGCAAACACACTCCTGGGAGTGTCTATGGCTGCGGCGAACGCGGCGGCACAGGCGCTTCACATGCCCCTCTACCGCTATCTGGGAGGGACTAATGCGGGAGAGATGCCGATTCCTGTGATGTCAGCCTTGGAAGGCGGAGCTCATAACAAAAACGCACTTGATATACAGGAAATCATGCTTGTCCCCGGAAGGTCGAAAAATTTCCGGGAACGGCTTAGAATCTGTACAGAAATTTACCACATAGTAAAGGACATATTAAGAGAAAACAAACTGTCCGCAGAGACAGGGGAAAGCGGCGGATTTATGCCGGATTTGCCGGATGTAAAAGAAGCGCTGAAGCTGATAAAAGAGGCGGCAGAAAGAACGGATTATGTCTGGGGAACGGATATTTTTATCGCGCTGGATATCGGTGCGCAGGGGCTCTATCGGGAGGACCGCAGGATGTATGAATTTCCGGGGGAAAGCAGGATGAAGGGGCAGCATATCCTAAGAAGTGCGCGGGAAATGACAGAATACTGCGAGGAATTGCTGGGGGAGTTTCCCATCTGCTTCATCCAGGACCCGTTGGGAGCTGACGACTGGAAGGGATGGGACCACCTGATGGAGGAATTGGGCGAACAACACACGATAGCGGGCGGAACGCTGTTTTCCTCTAATGTACGGCAAATTGAGAGAGGGATTCTAAGCGGGACAGCAAACGCCGCAGTCATAAGCCTGCATGAGGCGGGTACGCTGAGCGAGATTTTCCACGCCATCAAAACAGCGAAGAGCGCGGGATATAAAGTCATGCTCTCCCACAGTCCGGGTGAGACAGAAAATACATTGATTGCGGACATCGCGGTGGCGTTCCACGCGGAATATATCAGGGCAGGGGCACCTGCCGGTATGGAGCGCATTGCCAAATATAACCGCCTTCTGCGTATTGAGGAGGAAGCCGGAGCGTGACTGCTCCGGTTATTTTATAGGAAATTCCTTCTAATTTCCTATAAAATAAAAAGCCCTCCGGGCGAAATGCACACGAGCGCATGAGGTAACATGTCGCTAGAGCGACTGCGCTCGGCGCACAAAGTGGGGAAGCCCCTCATGAATGAGGGGGGACTGAAGTGGGCTTGCCCACTTTGTTTAAATAGAGTTTGACCTGACTTACTCCATATGGTACGATGAAGAAAATCGGCTATATAAAGGAGTATGAAGATGGTATACGAAAAGCTGTCAAAACGGGCGCTTGGCTGTATGTACGCGGCGGGAGCGGTGGCATGTGTGATTGTACTTGCAATCATTGCCGCGGTGAATTATTTCTGGATTTTTCCAAAGGATATCGGACTGGGGAAGGTGATTTCCCTGATATTGGTGATACTGACCTTATTAGATGGACTCATTAGTCCGTATTTCCGTTATTACAGATATCGATACAGCATCAACGAGGAGTGTATCGACATCCGGGAAGGATATTTGTTTGTGAAGCGAAATATTGTTCCCATTGAGAGACTACATAAACTGCAGACTGCCAAAGGTCCTATTGACCAGATTTTTAAAGTGGCGAAGGTGGTCGTGACCACCGGCGGGGGAGATGTTACCATTTCCTTTTTAGAGGAGGAGAAGGCGGAGCAGATTGCGGAATCTCTGCGCCGGCGTATCAATGAGATTGCGGTCGAGGAAAAGAGCCGCGCGGCAAATGAGGCGTGAGGGACAGACGGATGAAGAAAACGACGGAAAGGGAAGAAAGGATGAAACAACAAGGCTCCCCGGACAGCAAAAAGGGATTTCGCAACCATATTTCTATTGTGGCGGAACAGATGGGGAGCTTTTTCTATATTCTGCTTATCATGGCGGTCAGCGCTCTGGCGCAGAATGTGGACAGGCTAAAAGATGCGAGTTTTGATTTCCTGAAAGAAGGAGGCGTTATTATTGGAGCGCTTGTGTGCCTGCTTGTGCTGGCATTCATCATAGGCAGAAATCTGTTTGTGTGGGCGAAAACCCGTATTTCCATACAGGAAAACGCGATTGTGATTGAGCGCAATACAGTGAACCGCAAAAAACACACGATTGGCATCAAAAATATTTCCAATATCAATACAGAGCAGAATCTGTTTGAGATGCTGCTGGGAACGTGCAAAGTCAAGCTGGACACCAACAGTCTTTCCACCGCGGATAAGACGGATGTGAAAATCCTGCTTAAGAAAAGAGAGGCGGAGGCATTCTGCGGACAGCTCGCACGGATTATGAAGGCATATGAGGAAGGGAGAACCTTGCGAAACAGCGAGCCCGATGGAGTGGGAGTGATGGCTTCAGGCGGCGGTCCGTCTGCTGTGAATGATAAAGCTGACACGGGCAGGAGTGCCTGGGAAGGAGACTGGTCTGAAGAATCATATGATGTTCGAGCGGATTTCGGGGCTCTTTTTGTGCACGGGCTGTTCTCCATAAACATCTTCTCGCTCTGCATTGTCATTGCGGGTGGAGTTGGCGCTGCTGCGACAATCATCGGGATTGTGAGAAATCCGGGCTCCGCAGAGACTGTGCTGGGAATGCTTATCAGTATTTTTATTGCCGCATCGATTTTTTTCTCTGCACTTTGGGATATTGTGAAAGGATTTGTACATTACTATGACTTCCGTGCCAAGAGGGAGAAGGATAAAATCTATATCCGTTATGGATGTTTGAAAAAGGTGGCATATACAATTCCTGTCGATAAGATTCAGGCTCTGAAAATCCGGCAGACCTTTCTGGCAAGGCTGGCAGGAAAATACATGGTGGAAGTTATCAATGTGGGAATGAATGACGAGGCGAATCAAAAGGCATTTCTGGTGCTGTACGGAAGTTACGGACAGATGGAAGGACATTTGCGGCTCCTTTTGCCGGAATTTGCAGATTCAGCGGCAGCCAGGATTGAGAGAGCTCCGGCGGCAGTCTGGGCGGTCTGGATGCTGTCTCTGTGTTTCTGGACGGGGGTGATTGGAACCGCAGCGCTTATCTGCTGCATGGTGCTGGAACGTCATATATTGTGGATTTGGCTAGGCGCAGGAGTCCTTATCCTGTGTATTCTGCTGGGAATGGTGCTGTGGTACAGGACGGCGGGTATTGGGCTGAACGATGGATTTTTAAAGATAACCCGCGGATATTTCGGGCGGCAGTCGGTTATACTTAAATACGGAAAGATACAATATCTTAAGACCTCCCAGAATTTTATCGCAAGGGCGTGCGGCATAGAAAAGGGAAAAATCAGTCTGCTGGCATCCATGGGGGAACAGTCTCAGGGGCTGCCGTATTTCCGGATGCAGCATACCGAGTGGATAAAGGAGAAAATAGTTGCAAACAGGGCGTAACTGTGGTAAAATATGAGAGGTTTATCCACAGGAGGTGTAAGGATGGATATTTTAAAGATAGTTTTGACGATTGTATTTGTTATAGATTGTATTGCATTATCAGCGGTGATTCTTCTGCAGGAAGGTAAATCAGCCGGGCTCGGAACCATCAGCGGCGCGGCGGATACATACTGGGGACAGAACAAAGGGCGTTCCATGGAGGGCGCACTCGTGAAGGCGACAAAGTTTATCGCTGTGCTGTTCATTGTTCTGGCGCTGGTGTTGAACCTGGGTGTATTTAACTAAGAAGAGAAAATGACAAAACACTCTATACAGATGATATAGGGTGTTTTTTTATATCACAGGGTAAACCTGTGATATAAAAAGCCCTCCGGGCAGAATTATCATAGGAAAGGTTGACTTATGGACGAGACATTTGAGAAGCGCAAAAAGGTCATTTACGGATTTATCTGCGACGACTTTTATGTGCCTATGAAAATAAAAGAGATTGCCGCTGTGCTCCAGATACCGAGGGAGCAGAGGCAGGAATTAAAAGAAGTATTGGATGCTTTGGTGGCGGAAGGCAGGATTTCCGTTTCTAAAAAGGGAAAGTACTCCAAGGGCGGCATGAAGCGGCTGACCGGGACATTTCAGGCGAACGTCAGGGGATTCGGCTTTGTTATACAGGAGAATGAAGAGGAAGATGTGTTCATCTCTGAGGAAAATATCGGCGGGGCGTTTCAGGGCGATGAGGTGGAGTTTATCATCGTAAACGCGCCGGAAGGACGCCGCCGGGAAGGAAAGATTGTCAAAATTCTCTCTCACGGCACGGCGAAGGTGGTAGGGCTGTATGAGAAGTGCAAGAATTTCGGGTTTGTACGCCCGGACAACCAGAGGCTTTTGAAGGATATCTATATCCCTGCCGGGAAAGAAAAGGGAGCCATGGATGGGCACAAGGTTGTTGTGGAGCTGACTTCCTACGGGGGACAGGATATGAAGCCGGAAGGGGAGATTGTAGAAATCATCGGACATATCAACGACCCGGGCACGGACATTATGTCTATCGTGAAAGGATATGACCTTCCGGTAGAATTTCCCGAAAAGGTATTAAACCAGGCAGTGCGCGTGGGAAAGGACGTCAGTGAGGCGGACATGGCGGGCAGACTGGATTTGAGGGACTGGCAGATGGTGACCATTGACGGGGAAGATGCCAAGGATTTGGATGATGCGGTCTCTCTTACGCTTGAGGGAGAGAATTACCGACTGGGCGTCCATATCGCGGATGTGGCGAATTATGTGCAGGAGAAGAGCGCCCTGGACAGGGAGGCGCAAAAGAGAGGGACCAGCGTTTACCTGGCGGACCGGGTCATTCCCATGCTGCCGCATAAGCTCTCCAATGGCATCTGTTCTCTGAACGCGGGCGAAAATCGTTTGGCGCTGTCCTGTATCATGACAGTGAATCCCAAAGGGGAGGTCGTCGACCATCAGATAGCGGAGACGGTCATCTGTGTGGATGAGCGCATGACCTATACCGTTGTGGCGAAGATTTTGGAGGAGGAGACGGCGCAGGAGAGAGTGCGTTACCGGGAACTGGTGCCCCTGTTTGAGCGGATGGCGCAGCTGTCTTCCATTTTGCGGAAGCGCCGACATGCCAGAGGTTCTATAGACTTTGATTTCCCGGAGACGAAAATCATACTCGATGAAAACGGAAAGCCCCAGGATATCAAACCTTATGACCGCAATGTGGCGACAAAGATTATCGAGGACTTTATGCTGCTCGCCAATGAGACAGTGGCAGAGGAGTATTTCTGGAGAGAGGTGCCCTTTCTCTACCGGACACATGAAGCGCCGGACGAGGAGAAGATTAAGAAGCTGAGCACGTTTATCAACAATTTCGGCTACCACATCCATGTGGGAAATGAGGTGCGTCCCAAGGAGGTACAGAAGCTTTTAGGGAAAGTGGAAGGCACGCCGGAGGAGAGCCTCATCAGCAGGCTTGCCCTGCGCTCTATGAAGCAGGCGAGATATACGCCGGAGAACACCGGACATTTCGGGCTGGCGGCAAAGTACTATACGCATTTTACCTCTCCCATACGGCGGTATCCTGATTTGCAGATACACCGTATCATCAAAGAGACGATACGGGGAAGGATGACGCCGGAGAGGACAGAGCATTATGAGAAAATCCTTCCGGAGGTGGCGCTTCAGACCAGCGAGCGGGAGCGGCGCGCCGAGGAGGCCGAACGGGAGACTGTGAAGCTGAAGAAAGTGGAGTACATGCAGAGCCGTATCGGGGAGGAGTACGAGGGCGTGATTTCCGGTATCACGAAGTGGGGCGCCTATGTGGAACTTCCCAATACCGTGGAAGGGCTCGTGCATGTGACAAATATGAGGGACGACCACTATGAATACTGGGAGGAACAGTATGAGTTGATTGGCGTGCACACCCATCATGTGTATAAGCTGGGGCAGCTCGTGCGGGTACGGGTCATCGGAGCGGACAGGCTCCAGAGGACAGTGGATTTTGAGTTCGCTGAGGACGGACAGGAATATGACGATTGAAGTGAGGGAGAAAGATGGCGAAGACGGAAGGCAGGCTTATAGCCAACAATAAAAAAGCATATCACGATTATTTTATCCTGGAAAAATATGAGGCGGGAATCGTGCTGCACGGCACGGAAGTGAAATCCCTGCGCATGGGGAAGTGCAGCATCAAAGAAGCGTTCATCCGCATAGAGGACGGCGAGATGTTCATTTACGGCATGCACATCAGCCCCTATGAGAAAGGAAACATTTTCAATAAAGACCCTCTGCGGGTGCGCAAGCTCCTCCTTCACAGAAAAGAGATTGACAAAATCTACGGCAAGATGAAGGAAAAGGGAATCACAGTGGTGCCGCTTCAGGTTTACTTTTCCGACAGTCTTGTGAAGGTGGAGATTGGACTTGCAAAAGGTAAGAAACTCTACGATAAGAGAGAGGATATCGCGAAAAAGGACCAGAAAAGAGAAGCACAGAGAGAATTTAAAGCCAGTGGGAGATTTTAAAATCCCACTGCTTTTTTTACGGCTTCTACATCTCCTGTAAAGACGATTCCCTCCATTCCCAGTTCTCTGCCGGCTAAAATATTCGCTTCCGTATCATCGATGAAGAAACATTCGGAGGGTGTAAGATGGAAGGTGTCGAAAAGGTAACGGTAGATTTCCGGTGCCGGTTTTGCCATCTTGATGGGAGCAGAAAAGACAATCCCGTCAAACTCTTTTAAAATCTCATGGTCACGGGGAGCTCTCTCGGCAAATTTTGTGGGAGCGTTGGAGAGCAGGTAAATGGAGACGTTTTGTGCTTTGAGTTCCCGGACAAAATCCCACATCGCCGGGATAGGCTCTACATGGGCGAACCAGTCTGAAAAAAAGGCTCTCCCGGTCTGCTGCAAGTGCTCCGGCAGCAGAAGAATAGAGGCTTCGGCATACTCGTCATAATCAATGGTTCCGGCGTCCAGCGCTGGCCATTCACGGAACAATACGGAGGCGAGGGTATCGAAGTCCTCCTGTGAAGAACAGAACTGTTTCAAAATCGAGTTTGCCTTAAACGTTCCGATTACATTTCCAAAGTCAAAGATGATGTTTTTATATTTCATAATGCTATTCCTTTCTGAAATTGTGCAGTTCAAAGTTATGTTGCCTGTGTGCAGCGATTAACGCCGAAAAGTAGAAGATTCAAGGCTCCCCTGCGAGTTTTGCGCCCCGCATTGGGAGTGCATAGTTCCATTATATAGAAGGCGCGCGCGGGATACAAGAGCAAGAAAAAATGCTTTGTGAAAAGTATATAAGAAAAAAAGTAAAAACCTATATATTCTATACGATTTTACAGCGAAATGTACAAATTCTATTGACTCTCCAGGTCGGAAATTGCTATAATCGGGCTGAATCAATGAACTGTAAACATTAGGGAGAAATTTGATGCAGCAGAGGACAACAATCAGCGAAATCGCGAAAAGGCTGGAGGTTTCCAACGCAACGGTCCACCGGGCGCTGTACGGCAAGCCGGGAGTGAGTCCGGTGGTGGCTTCGGAGATACGCAGGCTTGCGCAGGAGATGGGATACTGCCCGAAAAAGGTATCCTCTGTCATGCGCCGGAAGCCGGTGCGTATTGCGGCGGCATTTCCCAAACCGGCAGGGGACAACCGTTACTTTTATTCTCAGCTCTGGGAAGGAGTAAGAGAATATATAGAAGGTTTAAAGGCGTATCCCATTGAATTGCTGGAGGTATCTTACGAGGATGCACCCGGCAGAGATTACACGACCGTGGTGGAGACCATGCTCTCGGAGACGGGATGGGAGATTGACGGGATGATTACCGGCGGCAGGATTTTCCGGGAGGGATTTCAGAGACTTAGAAAAATCAGTGCGTCAGGGATTCCGGTGGCGCTGGTGAGTGAGGAAGATTTGGAAGGTTCTTATCTGTCCTGTGTGCGCACAAATGGATTTGTGGACGGCAGTCTGGCGGCGGAGCTTCTCAGTTCCCAGACTTTGCCGGGGGATAAGATACTGATATGTGCCGGAGATTCGCGCCTTTATTCTAACCGCAGCGCCGTAAATGGTTTTGAGCAGTACATCGGGAAATATGCAGGGGACAGAGAGATACTCAAAATATACGGCTACGCAGACAGGGACAATCTGGAAGAGAAGATACGGGAGGCGCTCTCGCGGGAGAAAAATATCCGCGCCCTTTATTCGGTAAATCTAAGGAGCAGCCTTCTGCTGGCGAAAATCGTGGAGGAGACAGGGAGGAAAGGCAGAATCTGGCTCACGGGAAGCGACCTCTGCCCGGAGAGCGCGCGGTATATGCGCAAAGGCGTCATGACCAGTATCATTGACAAAAGTCCGGGGCAGCAGGGGCGTGTGGGGGCCTGTCAGGGCGACCCGGACGCACCGGTTAACCGTGGCCTGAACTGCATTAAGGGCTATTTCCTGCCCAAGATCATGTACGGTAAAGACCGTTTGACGCAGCCGCTGCTGCGTATGAAAAACGGTAAATATGACAAAGAAGGCGAATTTACCCCAATCACCTGGGATCAGGCCTTCGATGTGATGGAAGAGAAATTCAAAACCGCCCTGAAAGAAAAAGGACCGGAATCGATCGGTATGTTCGGTTCTGGTCAGTGGACTATCTGGGAAGGTTATGCCGCGTCCAAGCTGTTCAAAGCGGGCTTCCGTTCGAACAACATCGACCCGAACGCACGTCACTGTATGGCGTCGGCAGTAGTTGGCTTTATGCGTACCTTTGGTATGGATGAGCCGATGGGCTGCTATGACGACATCGAGCAGGCTGACGCGTTTGTGCTGTGGGGCGCTAACATGGCGGAGATGCACCCGATCCTCTGGTCACGCATCACTAACCGTCGTCTCTCTAACCAGAACGTCACCGTGGCGGTGCTTTCTACCTACCAGCATCGTAGCTTCGAGCTGGCGGATAACGGCATCATCTTTACGCCGCAATCTGACCTGGTGATCCTGAACTACATCGCCAACTATATCATTCAAAACAATGCGATAAATCAGGACTTCTTCAGCAAGCACGTTAACCTGCGCAAAGGGGCGACGGACATCGGCTACGGTTTACGTCCGACCCATCCGCTGGAAAAAGCAGCGAAGAATCCGGGTTCTGACGCCTCCGAACCGATGAGCTTTGAAGATTACAAAGCCTTCGTTGCTGAGTATACGCTGGAAAAAACTGCCGAAATGACCGGCGTGCCGAAAGACCAGTTAGAACAACTGGCGCAGCTGTATGCCGATCCGAACAAGAAAGTCATCTCCTACTGGACGATGGGCTTCAACCAGCATACTCGTGGCGTGTGGGCCAACAACCTGGTCTACAACCTGCACCTGCTGACCGGCAAAATTTCCCAGCCGGGTTGCGGTCCGTTCTCCCTGACCGGGCAGCCTTCCGCGTGTGGTACTGCGCGTGAAGTGGGCACCTTTGCTCACCGTCTGCCTGCGGACATGGTGGTAACTAACGAGAAACATCGTGATATCTGCGAGAAGAAGTGGAATATCCCGAGCGGCACCATTCCGGCGAAAATCGGTCTGCATGCGGTAGCACAAGACCGTGCGCTGAAAGACGGCAAGCTGAATGTTTACTGGACCATGTGTACCAACAACATGCAGGCCGGGCCGAACATCAATGAAGAGCGTATGCCGGGCTGGCGCGATCCGCGCAACTTCATCATCGTCTCCGATCCGTATCCGACAGTCAGTGCGCTGGCCGCCGACTTGATCCTGCCGACCGCAATGTGGGTAGAGAAAGAGGGCGCTTACGGTAACGCCGAACGCCGTACTCAGTTCTGGCGTCAGCAGGTACAGGCGCCAGGCGAAGCGAAATCGGATCTCTGGCAGTTAGTCCAGTTCTCCCGCCGCTTCAAAACTGAAGAAGTATGGCCGGAAGAGCTGCTGGCGAAGAAACCGGAACTGCGTGGCAAAACGCTGTACGAAGTTCTGTATGCCACCCCCGAAGTGAGCAAATACCCTGTATCCGAACTGGCGGAAGATCAGCTGAACGATGAATCCCGCGAGCTGGGCTTCTATCTGCAAAAAGGGCTGTTCGAAGAGTACGCATGGTTTGGTCGCGGTCACGGTCACGATCTGGCACCGTTCGATGACTACCACAAAGCGCGCGGTCTGCGCTGGCCGGTGGTGAACGGTAAAGAAACGCAGTGGCGTTACAGCGAAGGTAACGACCCGTACGTGAAAGCGGGCGAAGGCTACAAGTTCTACGGTAAACCGGATGGCAAAGCGGTGATCTTCGCGCTGCCGTTCGAACCGGCGGCGGAAGCACCGGATGAAGAGTACGACCTGTGGCTCTCTACCGGACGCGTTCTGGAGCACTGGCACACCGGCAGTATGACTCGCCGTGTACCAGAACTGCACCGCGCCTTCCCGGAAGCGGTCCTGTTTATTCACCCGCTGGATGCGAAAGCGCGCGATCTGCGTCGTGGCGACAAAGTGAAAGTGGTTTCTCGCCGTGGCGAAGTGATCTCGATTGTCGAAACGCGCGGTCGTAACCGTCCGCCACAGGGCCTGGTGTACATGCCGTTCTTCGACGCCGCACAGCTGGTTAACAAACTGACGCTGGATGCGACCGATCCGCTCTCGAAAGAGACGGACTTCAAGAAGTGCGCAGTCAAACTGGAGAAGGTGTAAGCCATTATGTCCCGGTCAGCGAAACCTCAAAATGGTCGCCGCCGCTTTCTGCGCGATGTCGTTCGCACAGCAGGCGGGCTGGCTGCCGTGGGTGTGGCGCTGGGGGTACAACAGCAAACCGCACGCGCATCTGGCGTGCGGTTGCGCCCGCCCGGAGCCATAAACGAGAACGCCTTTGCCAGTGCCTGTGTGCGTTGCGGTCAGTGTGTTCAGGCTTGCCCTTACGACACCTTAAAACTGGCGACGCTGGCTTCTGGCCTGTCGGCGGGCACGCCATATTTTGTCGCACGGGATATTCCTTGCGAAATGTGTGAGGACATTCCGTGCGCCAAAGTGTGCCCAAGCGGTGCGCTGGATCGTGAGATTGAATCGATCGACGACGCGCGGATGGGGCTGGCGGTACTGGTGGACCAGGAAAACTGTCTCAACTTTCAGGGGCTGCGCTGCGATGTTTGTTATCGCGAGTGCCCGAAAATTGATGAGGCCATCACCCTGGAGCTGGAGCGCAACACGCGTACCGGTAAGCACGCCCGCTTTCTGCCGACGGTTCACAGCGACGCCTGTACCGGTTGCGGTAAGTGCGAAAAAGTATGCGTGCTGGAACAACCGGCAATCAAGGTGTTACCGCTGTCACTGGCGAAAGGGGAGTTAGGTCACCATTACCGCTTCGGCTGGCTGGAGGGGAACAATGGCAAATCGTAAACGTGACGCCGGGCGCGAGGCGCTGGAGAAAAAAGGCTGGTGGCGCAGTCACCGTTGGCTGGTGTTACGTCGCCTTTGTCAGTTCTTCGTGCTGGGGATGTTTTTGAGCGGTCCGTGGTTTGGTGTGTGGATCTTACACGGTAACTACAGCAGTAGCCTGTTATTCGACACCGTTCCGCTGACCGATCCGCTGATGACGCTGCAAAGTCTTGCCAGTGGTCATCTGCCTGCCACGGTGGCGTTGACCGGTGCGGTGATTATCACCGTGCTCTACGCCCTGGCAGGAAAGCGATTATTTTGCAGCTGGGTCTGCCCGCTGAACCCGATTACCGACTTAGCGAACTGGTTACGCAGGCGCTTTGACCTCAATCAGTCTGCGACGATCCCTCGCCACATTCGCTACGTGCTGTTGGTGGTCATTCTGCTGGGATCGGCCTTAACTGGCACGCTCATCTGGGAATGGATCAACCCCGTATCTCTGATGGGGCGCAGCCTGGTAATGGGCTTCGGCAGCGGCGCGCTGCTTATTCTCGCGCTGTTTTTATTTGATCTACTGGTCGTTGAACACGGCTGGTGCGGGCACATTTGTCCGGTTGGCGCGCTGTATGGCGTGCTGGGTAGCAAAGGTGTGATTACCGTTGCGGCCACCGATCGGCAGAAAGGTAACCGCTGTATGGATTGTTTTCATGTTTGCCCGGAACCGCATGTGCTACGTGCCCCGGTGCTGGATGAACAAAGCCCGGTGCAGGTCACCAGCCGCGATTGCATGACGTGCGGTCGCTGCGTGGATGTCTGTTCTGAGGATGTATTTACAATAACTACACGATGGAGTTCGGGAGCGAAATCATGAAAAGCCATGACCTGAAGAAAGCGCTGTGTCAATGGACGGCGATGCTGGCCCTGGTGGTAAGCGGCGCGGTTTGGGCGGCTAATGGCGTCGATTTTAGCCAGTCGCCGGAAGTATCCGGGACACAGGAAGGGGCCATTCGGATGCCAAAAGAGCAGGAACGGATGCCGCTGAACTATGTGAATCAGCCGCCAATGATCCCGCATAGCGTTGAAGGTTATCAGGTAACGACCAATACCAACCGCTGCTTGCAGTGCCACGGTGTCGAAAGTTATCGCACCACTGGCGCGCCGCGTATCAGTCCTACTCACTTTATGGACAGCGACGGCAAAGTGGGCGCGGAAGTGGCTCCGCGTCGTTATTTCTGTCTGCAATGTCACGTACCGCAGGCCGATACCGCGCCAATCGTGGGGAATACCTTTACCCCATCAAAAGGTTACGGGAAATAAGAGGTTATTATGGGAAATTCTGACCGTAAGCCTGGTCTGATTAAGCGCCTGTGGAAATGGTGGCGTACCCCCAGCCGTCTGGCGCTGGGGACGCTGCTGTTGATCGGTTTTGTTGGCGGCATCGTCTTCTGGGGTGGCTTTAACACCGGGATGGAAAAAGCCAATACCGAAGAGTTCTGCATTAGCTGCCACGAAATGCGCAACACGGTGTATCAGGAATACATGGATTCCGTGCACTACAACAACCGTAGCGGCGTCCGTGCGACCTGTCCGGATTGTCACGTTCCGCACGAGTTTGTGCCGAAGATGATACGCAAGCTCAAAGCAAGTAAAGAGCTGTATGGTAAAATTTTTGGCGTTATTGACACGCCGCAGAAATTTGAAGCTCATCGTCTGACGATGGCACAGAATGAGTGGCGGCGCATGAAGGACAATAACTCGCAGGAGTGCCGTAACTGTCACAACTTCGAGTATATGGATACAACCGCCCAGAAATCGGTTGCCGCGAAGATGCATGACCAGGCGGTGAAAGATGGGCAAACCTGTATTGATTGCCATAAAGGGATAGCGCACAAGCTGCCCGATATGCGTGAAGTCGAGCCAGGTTTTTAACAGGGTTATTGCGTGGGTATGCTTGAAGCCAGAGAGTTACTTTGTGAGCGGGATGAACGAACCTTATTTAGTGGCTTGTCATTTACGCTGAACGCAGGAGAGTGGGTACAAATCACCGGTAGCAACGGCGCGGGGAAGACAACGCTTCTCCGTTTGCTGACGGGGTTGTCTCGCCCTGACGCAGGCGAGGTTCTCTGGCAAGGGCAGCCCTTGCATCAGGTACGCGACAGCTACCATCAAAACCTGTTATGGATAGGCCATCAGCCGGGGATCAAAACCCGGCTGACGGCGTTAGAAAATCTGCACTTTTATCATCGCGATGGCGATACCGCACAATGTCTGGAAGCCCTGGCGCAGGCCGGGCTTGCCGGATTCGAAGATATTCCTGTAAATCAGCTCTCGGCCGGGCAACAACGCCGCGTCGCTTTAGCGCGTCTGTGGCTGACCCGTGCCACGTTATGGATCCTCGACGAGCCTTTTACCGCGATTGACGTTAACGGCGTCGATCGTCTGACCCAGCGTATGGCGCAGCATACGGAGCAGGGGGGGATTGTGATTCTGACTACCCACCAGCCGCTCAACGTTGCTGAAAGTAAAATTCGCCGCATTTCACTGACGCAAACGAGGGCCGCATGATGTTCTGGCGCATTTTCCGTCTTGAGCTGCGTGTAGCGTTTCGCCATAGCGCCGAAATCGCCAACCCGCTGTGGTTCTTCCTGATTGTAATTACCCTTTTTCCGCTCAGTATCGGTCCGGAGCCGCAACTGCTGGCGCGTATTGCACCGGGCATTATCTGGGTTGCTGCGCTGCTTTCATCCTTGCTGGCGCTGGAACGACTGTTCCGTGACGATTTGCAGGACGGCAGTCTTGAACAATTGATGTTGTTGCCGTTACCCTTGCCCGCCGTTGTGCTGGCGAAGGTGATGGCGCACTGGATGGTAACCGGTCTGCCGTTACTCATCCTTTCGCCACTGGTAGCAATGCTACTGGGAATGGATGTTTATGGCTGGCAAGTGATGGCGCTGACGCTTCTGCTGGGAACGCCTACGCTTGGCTTTCTCGGTGCACCGGGTGTGGCGTTGACAGTGGGACTTAAGCGCGGTGGTGTGCTGCTCAGCATACTGGTGTTACCGCTGACTATCCCATTACTCATCTTTGCCACCGCCGCGATGGACGCGGCTTCCATGCATTTGCCCGTTGACGGGTATCTGGCAATTTTAGGCGCGTTGCTGGCAGGCACCGCGACATTAAGTCCTTTTGCGACGGCGGCAGCGTTACGAATCAGCATTCAATAACGCTGGATTACTGATTTTTGTTCGAGTCTGGTATCGAAACTATGTGGAAAACACTGCATCAACTGGCGATCCCTCCACGGCTGTATCAAATCTGTGGCTGGTTTATACCGTGGCTGGCAATTGCCAGTGTGGTCGTGCTTACCGTCGGCTGGATCTGGGGATTCGGCTTTGCTCCGGCTGATTATCAGCAGGGAAATAGCTACCGCATTATCTACTTGCATGTGCCTGCGGCGATCTGGTCGATGGGCATTTATGCATCAATGGCGGTGGCGGCTTTTATTGGCCTTGTCTGGCAGATGAAAATGGCCAACCTGGCGGTGGCGGCGATGGCCCCCATTGGTGCCGTGTTTACCTTTATTGCCCTGGTTACCGGCTCTGCATGGGGAAAACCGATGTGGGGCACCTGGTGGGTATGGGATGCACGTCTGACTTCTGAACTGGTGCTGCTGTTTTTGTATGTGGGTGTGATTGCCCTGTGGCACGCCTTCGACGACCGCCGTCTGGCGGGCCGTGCGGCAGGTATCCTGGTGCTGATTGGCGTGGTGAATCTGCCGATTATTCATTACTCCGTGGAGTGGTGGAACACCCTGCATCAGGGATCAACGCGGATGCAGCAAAGTATCGATCCGGCGATGCGTTCGCCGCTGCGCTGGTCGATTTTTGGCTTCCTGCTCCTGTCTGCCACGCTGACGCTGATGCGGATGCGTAATTTGATTTTGCTGATGGAAAAACGCCGTCCGTGGGTGAGTGAACTGATACTGAAAAGAGGCCGTAAATGACCCCTGCATTTGCTTCCTGGAATGAATTTTTCGCAATGGGCGGTTACGCCTTTTTTGTCTGGCTGGCGGTGGTGATGACCGTTATTCCGCTGGTGGTTTTGGTCGTGCACTCGGTGATGCAGCATCGCGCAATTCTGCGTGGTGTGGCGCAACAGCGGGCGCGTGAGGCGCGTTTACGTGCTGCGCAACAGCAGGAGGCTGCATGAATATTCGCCGTAAAAACCGCTTGTGGATTGCCTGTGCCGTGTTGGCAGGGCTGGCGCTGACTATCGGTCTGGTGCTATATGCGCTGCGCTCGAATATCGATCTCTTTTATACGCCGGGGGAAATTCTCTACGGCAAGCGTGAAACTCAGCAAATGCCGGAAGTCGGGCAGCGTCTGCGCGTCGGCGGGATGGTGATGCCGGGTAGCGTGCAGCGCGATCCCAATTCGCTAAAAGTAACTTTCACCATTTACGACGCTGAAGGTTCAGTAGATGTCTCTTACGAAGGCATTTTGCCGGATCTGTTCCGTGAAGGGCAGGGCGTTGTGGTGCAGGGCGAACTGGAAAAAGGCAATCATATCCTCGCAAAAGAAGTGCTGGCGAAACACGACGAAAACTACACGCCGCCAGAAGTTGAGAAAGCGATGGAAGCTAATCACCGTCGCCCGGCGAGTGTTTATAAGGACCCAGCATCATGATGCCGGAAATTGGTAACGGGCTGCTGTGTCTGGCGCTAGGAATTGCGCTGCTGCTGTCCGTGTATCCGCTATGGGGCGTAGCGCGCGGAGATGCGCGCATGATGGCGTCTTCCCGCTTGTTTGCCTGGCTGCTGTTTATGTCTGTGGCTGGCGCATTTCTGGTACTGGTCAATGCCTTCGTGGTCAACGACTTCACCGTCACCTATGTTGCCAGCAACTCCAATACCCAGCTTCCGGTGTGGTATCGCGTGGCGGCTACCTGGGGCGCGCATGAAGGCTCGCTCCTGCTGTGGGTGCTGCTGATGAGCGGCTGGACCTTTGCGGTAGCGATTTTTAGTCAGCGTATTCCGCTGGATATTGTGGCCCGCGTACTGGCGATAATGGGGATGGTCAGCGTCGGCTTTTTGCTGTTCATTCTCTTTACCTCTAACCCGTTCTCACGCACGTTGCCGAACTTCCCGATTGAAGGGCGCGATCTTAACCCGCTGTTACAGGATCCGGGGCTGATCTTCCATCCGCCTCTGCTCTATATGGGGTACGTGGGGTTCTCGGTGGCGTTTGCTTTTGCCATTGCTTCTTTGTTGAGCGGGCGTCTGGACAGCACTTATGCGCGTTTTACTCGTCCGTGGACGCTGGCGGCGTGGATCTTCTTGACGCTCGGCATTGTGCTCGGTTCCGCATGGGCCTATTACGAACTCGGCTGGGGCGGCTGGTGGTTCTGGGATCCGGTAGAAAACGCCTCGTTTATGCCGTGGCTGGTGGGGACTGCGCTGATGCACTCACTGGCGGTCACTGAACAACGCGCCAGCTTCAAAGCGTGGACATTACTGCTGGCAATCAGTGCCTTCTCGTTGTGTCTGCTGGGGACTTTCCTGGTGCGTTCCGGCGTGCTGGTATCGGTACACGCGTTTGCCTCTGATCCGGCACGCGGTATGTTTATCCTCGCCTTTATGGTACTGGTGATTGGTGGTTCGCTGCTGCTGTTTGCCGCGCGTGGACACAAAGTTCGCTCACGCGTAAACAATGCGCTGTGGTCGCGGGAATCTCTGCTGTTAGCGAACAACGTTTTGCTGGTCGCCGCGATGCTGGTGGTATTACTGGGGACGCTGCTGCCGCTGGTGCACAAGCAACTGGGACTGGGCAGTATTTCGATTGGCGAACCGTTCTTCAACACCATGTTTACCTGGCTGATGGTGCCGTTTGCGCTGCTGCTTGGTGTCGGTCCTCTGGTGCGCTGGGGGCGCGATCGCCCACGTAAAATCCGCAATTTATTGATTATCGCCTTCATCTCAACGCTGGTGCTGTCGCTGCTGCTGCCGTGGCTGTTCGAAAGCAAAGTTGTGGCGATGACGGTGCTCGGCCTGGCAATGGCCTGCTGGATTGCTGTGCTGGCAATTGCGGAAGCTGCGCTGCGTATTTCACGTGGCACGAAAACCACCTTCAGTTATTGGGGAATGGTGGCGGCTCACCTGGGGCTGGCAGTGACAATTGTTGGCATTGCTTTTAGCCAGAACTATAGCGTTGAGCGTGATGTGCGCATGAAGTCCGGCGATAGCGTCGATATTCATGAATATCGCTTCACCTTCCGTGATGTCAAAGAGGTGACTGGCCCGAACTGGCGTGGCGGTGTGGCGACTATCGGCGTAACGCGCGATGGCAAGCCGGAAACGGTGCTGTATGCGGAAAAACGTTATTACAACACTGCCGGGTCGATGATGACCGAAGCGGCAATTGACGGCGGCATCACGCGTGACCTGTACGCCGCGCTCGGTGAAGAGCTGGAAAACGGCGCGTGGGCCGTGCGTCTTTACTACAAACCATTTGTTCGCTGGATTTGGGCGGGCGGGCTGATGATGGCGTTGGGCGGACTACTGTGTCTGTTTGATCCTCGCTATCGTAAGCGCGTGAGTCCGCAAAAAACTGCGCCGGAGGCCGTATGAAGCGCAAAGTATTGTTAATTCCGTTGATTATCTTCCTGGCGATTGCCGCGGCGCTGCTGTGGCAGCTGGCGCGTAATGCCGAAGGGGATGATCCGACCAATCTGGAATCGGCGCTCATTGGCAAGCCTGTGCCGAAGTTTCGTCTCGAATCACTGGACAATCCGGGGCAGTTTTATCAGGCGGATGTGCTGACTCAGGGCAAACCAGTGCTGCTTAACGTCTGGGCGACCTGGTGTCCGACCTGCCGTGCGGAACATCAATATCTGAATCAGCTTTCAGCGCAGGGCATTCGCGTGGTCGGCATGAACTATAAAGACGATCGCCAGAAGGCAATCAGCTGGCTGAAAGAGCTGGGCAATCCTTACGCGCTAAGCCTGTTTGATGGCGACGGCATGTTAGGGCTGGATCTCGGTGTCTATGGCGCGCCAGAAACCTTCCTTATTGACGGCAACGGTATCATTCGCTATCGCCATGCGGGCGATCTCAATCCTCGCGTCTGGGAAGAAGAGATCAAGCCGCTGTGGGAGAAATACAGTAAGGAGGCCGCACAATGAGGTTTTTATTGGGCGTGCTGATGCTGATGATCTCCGGCTCAGCACTGGCGACCATCGACGTGTTGCAGTTTAAAGATGAAGCACAGGAACAACAGTTCCGTCAGCTCACTGAAGAACTGCGCTGCCCGAAATGCCAGAACAACAGCATTGCCGATTCCAACTCGATGATTGCCACCGACCTGCGTCAGAAAGTGTATGAACTGATGCAGGAAGGTAAAAGTAAAAAAGAGATTGTCGATTATATGGTGGCGCGTTACGGCAACTTCGTCACTTACGATCCGCCGTTAACGCCGCTGACCGTGCTGCTGTGGGTGCTTCCGGTAGTGGCTATTGGCATTGGCGGTTGGGTCATATACGCCCGCTCGCGGCGTCGGGTACGCGTAGTGCCGGAAGCGTTTCCTGAACAAAGCGTGCAGGAAGGTAAGCGTGCCGGATATATTGTTTATTTGCCGGGCATTGTGGTGGCGTTAATTGTGGCTGGCGTCAGCTACTACCAGACCGGAAATTATCAGCAGGTGAAAATCTGGCAGCAGGCCACGGCACAGGCTCCGGCGTTGCTGGACAGGGCGCTGGATCCGAAAGCCGATCCGCTCAACGAAGAAGAGATGTCGCGTCTTGCGCTGGGGATGCGTACTCAACTGCAAAAAAATCCGGGAGATATAGAAGGCTGGATTATGTTGGGCCGCGTTGGCATGGCGCTGGGTAACGCTAGTATCGCCACCGATGCATACGCTACTGCGTATCGCCTCGATCCGAAAAACAGCGATGCCGCACTGGGTTATGCTGAAGCGTTGACACGTTCATCTGATCCCAACGACAACCGCCTCGGTGGTGAACTGCTGCGCCAGTTGGTGAGAAGCGACCACAGCAATATCCGTGTGTTAAGCATGTATGCGTTTAATGCCTTTGAGCAGCAGCGATTTGGCGAAGCCGTTGCCGCGTGGGAGATGATGTTGAAACTCTTACCTGCCAACGATACTCGCCGTGCGGTGATTGAACGTAGTATCGCGCAGGCGATGCAACATTTGTCGCCGCAGGAGAGTAAATAAAAAGAGGCCCGATGGTGATGCCATCGGGCTATTTTTATTGTGCCCCGCGTTGTTGCAGGAACAGAATGGTGGCTGCCACGCGTGAGCGGACATTGAGTTTGCGCAGCAGATTGCGAATATGTACTTTTACTGTCTGCTCTGAAATATTCAACACCGAGGCAATCTGTTTATTTGACAGCCCCTGTGCCAGCTCGTGCAGAACATCCAGCTCGCGCTCCGTCAGCACGCTGAAGGGATCTTCTTCCGCGCCAAACATTTCACGTTCACGTAAGTACTGATTGACGCGTTCGCTAAAGACTTTGCTGCCTTTCGCTCCAGCACGAATTGCTTCCAGCAATACTTCCGGGTCGCTGTCTTTCAACAGATAACCGTCTGCGCCTGCGTCTATCAGTGCAAAGACATCGCTGGAGGCATCTGATACGGTCAGGATAATAATTTGCGCGGTAACGCCATCCCTGCGCAAGGCATTGAGGGTATCCAGGCCACTCATACCTTTCATATTGAGATCCAGCAAGATCACGTCGATATCCAGTCTATTCGCCAGATCGATCGCGCTCGCGCCGTCGCCCGCTTCGGCGACCACTTCAAAGCCAGGATCAAGCTCCAGTAACTGACGAACACCGCGTCGCATAAGTGGATGATCATCCACAATCATCACCTGAAAAGGCGTTGCTTCAGGCATAGTAGTCTCCTGAGGTTTTATTAGAATCATTATGTTTGAGCGTAGCGTTGGTAACGCTACCAGGCGCGTGAATGTTACCCCATTTTATGTATGGACATGTAGTGAAAACTACAACCTTGTCGTTCGCTTTGGCATCATTTTCATTATAAAGACGGAATTTTGCATCAGCTTCTCATCAAGAAAAACAACTAAAAAATCAATCACAATACTTGTGCATTTCTTTAAACAGTTTTTAAAAACTGACTCCGGGTATGGAGCTATGGGTATTTTCCGTACCCAATGCTTTTAACAGCAATTAATTTCATAGGATGAAAGCTCAATTCATCAATCTGGTTCTGTTTCTCTTTGTCGTTCCGCAATATCTGTTCTGGTGGCTACAGCGTTATATTCACCCATAGCATTGGCATCAACAGTTGAGTATGGTGAGACAGTTGATGGTGTTGTCCTGGAAAAAGATATCCAGCTGGTTTATGGGACCGCCAATAATACGAAAATCAATCCTGGCGGAGAACAGCATATAAAAGAATTTGGTGTAAGTAGTAATACTGAAATTAACGGAGGGTATCAGTACATTGAAATGAATGGTACCGCAGAATACTCAGTATTAAATGACGGTTATCAAATTGTTCAAATGGGTGGCGCGGCAAACCAGACTACCCTCAATAATGGTGTGCTACAGGTTTATGGCGCAGCGAATGATCCCACGATTAAAGGCGGGCGCTTAATCGTTGAAAAAGATGGGATTACCGTCCTTGCCGCTATCGAAAAGGGAGGATTACTGGAGGTTAAAGAGGGGGGATTAGCGATTGCGGTAGATCAGAAAGCAGGCGGTGCTATTAAAGCAAGCACGCGGGTCATGGAGGCATTCGGAACAAACCGTCTCGGTCAGTTCGAAATCAAGAATGGTATTGTTAACAATATGCTGTTGGAAAACGGCGGAAGTTTGCGAGTTGAAGAAAATGACTTCGCTTATAATACTACTGTAGATAGTGGCGGCTTACTGGAGGTTATGGATGGCGGGACTGTAACTGGCGTTGATAAAAAAGCAGGCGGAAAATTAATTGTCTCAACGAATGCGCTGGAAGTGAGTGGTACAAACAGTAAAGGCCAATTTAGTATAAAAGATGGTGTGTCAAAAAATTATGAACTGGATGATGGTTCCGGGCTCATTGTTATGGAGGACACGCAGGCCATTGATACTATCCTTGATGAGCATGCCACTATGCAATCGCTGGGAAAGGATACTGGTACGAAAGTGCAGGCAAATGCGGTATATGATCTCGGTCGATCAGATCAGAATGGAAGTATCACGTATTCCTCAAAAGCCATTTCTGAAAATATGGTTATCAACAATGGCCGCGCTAACGTCTGGGCTGGCACAATGGTTAACGTTTCAGTCAGAGGGAATGATGGCATTCTTGAGGTCATGAAGCCGCAAATAAATTATGCACCCGCAATGTTGGTGGGTAAGGTAGTGGTTTCTGAGGGCGCTTCTTTTAGAACGCATGGTGCCGTGGATACCAGCAAAGCGGACGTTTCGCTCGAAAATAGCGTATGGACCATCATTGCCGATATCACTACGACGAACCAAAACACCCTCCTCAACTTAGCCAACCTTGCGATGTCTGACGCAAATGTGATTATGATGGATGAGCCAGTGACTCGTTCATCAGTGACGGCAAGTGCGGAAAATTTCATTACGTTGACCACCAATACCCTGTCGGGAAACGGCAATTTTTATATGCGTACCGATATGGCTAATCATCAGAGCGATCAGCTCAACGTCACCGGTCAGGCAACAGGTGATTTCAAAATATTCGTGACGGACACCGGTGCCAGCCCGGCAGCAGGAGATAGCCTTACACTGGTAACAACGGGCGGCGGTGATGCTGCATTTACGTTGGGCAATGCCGGAGGCGTTGTTGATATCGGTACGTATGAATATACCTTGCTGGATAATGGCAACCATAGCTGGAGTTTGGCAGAGAATCGCGCGCAAATTACCCCTTCAACCACTGATGTGCTGAATATGGCGGCAGCACAACCGCTGGTATTTGATGCAGAACTGGACACCGTGCGTGAGCGTCTTGGTAGCGTAAAAGGCGTTAATTACGATACGGCGATGTGGAGTTCGGCAATTAACACCCGCAACAACGTGACCACTGATGCGGGCGCTGGCTTTGAGCAAACATTGACCGGGCTGACGCTCGGTATCGATAGCCGTTTCTCCCGTGAAGAAACCAGCACAATTCGCGGCTTGTTCTTTGGTTACTCTCATTCTGATATTGGTTTTGATCGCGGCGGCAAAGGCAATGTCGATAGCTATACCCTGGGGGCTTATGCCGGTTGGGAGCATCAGAACGGTGCCTATGTTGATGGAGTGGTGAAAGTTGACCGTTTTGCCAACACCATCCATTGCAAGATGAGTAATGGGGCAACAGCGTTTGGCGATTACAATAGTAACGGCGCGGGTGCTCATGTCGAGAGCGGGTTCCGTTGGGTTGACGGATTGTGGAGTGTTAGACCCTATCTGGCCTTTACCGGCTTTACCACAGATGGTCAGGACTACACGTTATCAAACGGCATGCGCGCGGATGTGGGAAATACCCGGATATTACGCGCTGAAGCGGGAACGGCGGTAAGCTATCACATGGACCTGCAAAACGGTACGACGCTGGAACCCTGACTGAAAGCCGCCGTGCGTCAGGAATACGCCGATTCTAACCAGGTGAAAGTTAATGACGATGGCAAATTTAATAATGATGTGGCTGGAACCCGTGGCGTTTATCAGGCTGGGATAAGGTCATCGTTTACCCCGACGTTAAGCGGTCATTTGTCAGTCAGCTATGGCAATGGCGCAGGGGTAGAATCGCCGTGGAATACTCAGGCGGGTGTGGTCTGGACGTTCTGATAACAAAAAATAAACAGGCTGTGATGTGTCACGGTCTGTTTATCGAATTAATTGCAGATATAAAAAAAACCAACCGTAAAGGTTGATTTTTTCTTGGGATTTTTGGTCGCACGAGAGTAGTTTAATTGATCATGTAACTGAATGATTTAAAAGAATGTTCCTGATTCAACTTTTAAACCGTATAACCAAACGTATAACTAAAATGATTTGCTGAAAAAATGCACAATTCAGAGTCGGATTTTCCCAGGTGTTTAATTTATAAAAACGAAGCTGGTGGATGTTCCCCGATATGGGTATCCCCACCTACCGGAATTTTTGCCAGGTTAAATCTTAATCAGGCTGGTGGGCTTTACCTGTTCGGTAGGTGTTATGATTATCGTAATACCCGTTAAAGGGGCCGAATACATCACCGGATTTAGGGGATGTTCCCTGCCTCCTCAAATTGAGGATTGTGGAAGAATAAATGGGTTAGTATTACTTTCCCAGCATCCCCCAATGGGGGTTTTCGAAACAATCAATAGCTTAGGCTTACTTCCCCGATCTCCTCAAATTGAGGTTGCCGGAAATATCAATGGGTTAGGCCATAGTGCAATTTTGCACTCTGGAACAATTCCAACCAGTTATCGGCATCAGGCCCACCAGCCAACGCAATTTTGCGTTTTGCTTTAATCTCAGTAAGTTACCGCGCCAATTTCCGCAGTCTGTGGAAATTGGGAAGAATCAACGGGTTAGGCCATAGTGCAATTTTGCACTCTGAAACAATATCAACCAGTTACCGCCGTAACCGCTCCGGCTTCTTCCAGTGGTACGTAATTTTTGCCTTTTCCCTGTACGTCTGCACGCGGCGACGGTAGGCCAGCATTTCAAGAACGCGTATCCGTATGTTGCGCATATCAACGCCATTAAGCTGGATACCATCACGGCGCATCACCTCAGCAACCACACGCGCGTAATTTTCGGCGGTCACGCTGTCCGGCTGCGCGGTCTGTTCGTCAGCCTGCTGGCTGATTCCGGCGACGCGGCGGATTAATCCCAGTAGTTCGGCTTCTGTCATTGTGCCCCCATCGTTCTGATAGTCTGGTGTCGTCGGGTCCTTCCTGGAATTATGGCCCGTTACGGGGCGGCGACCTCGCGGATTTTATCTGTTTATGAAAATTTTCCGGCAAAAGTCAGATCCGTTCTTCTTCTCTGTAACAGACTGTTTAACAATGAAAATATTAAAAAAAGAAAGGATCTGACACGAGGCATTTTAGCCAGAAAATGCCATTATCAGATCCTTTCTCATTTTTGTTCAATAATTGCGCGTCTGTTACTCGCCTTTCTTCTGTAGCAACTTTTCCGGTACGTTTCCGGTTGTTTCTTTCAAGTAATCAGCCAGTATCTGTGGGAGGTTGTCGGCAACTCTGGCACTGGCATTACAGGCTTTAACTACTTCCCTCTTAAGCCCATGCAGCATAGCGGGGGGCATCTGTGGGAAGTTCCTTTGCATAGTAAGCGGGAGGCTGTCCATGATTGAAGAAATCTGACTTGCCAGTTTTGAAAGCACGTATATACAAAACGCTGTATCAATAACGTCGCCGCGTTCGCGCTCGTTTTTAAGCTCCTGCGCCTCTGCCTGTGCTGTCAGCAATCTGATCCTGACTCGTAAGAGTTCACCATCATCAATCTCGCCTTTGTCGTTTGTAACCTGGTCAATTGCATTGCTTACCCGATTGTCTATCACGCTGGCAACATCGTAAAAAGCCTCGCGGCCTTTACGTTCAACGGGAGTCACTCCCCACTTGTCGAACGCTGTCGCACTTACACGGCAGCTTTGCGCCATAGTTTTTTTGTTCATCAGGTGCGATTTCATCAATATCCCCACTTAGTTAAGGTTTCAGGTTGGTGTATTGTTTGCATCTTTCCCTTTTCATTCATAAAGATAGAGCAAACAACAAAACCACCACCACCCCCCTGAAAAGGCTCATAAATAGCGAAAAACCGCGAGGTCGCCGCCCCGTAACGGGTCCATATGCCGGAAAGGACCCGTAAAAAAAAGCCGGATTTCTCCGGCCTTGTCTCAGATGGTTTTCAGTATGCGATCGATGTCGCCGTCATCGCCCGGCTTTCTGCCATCGTATGCCATGCCTGCTGATACGGCTTGCGGGCTGTGCATGTCCATAAAGTTTTCAAAGGCTGCGGTAAGCTCCGGCGCAACCTTCTGACGTTCCTGCTCTATGGTCATGCTAAGGATGCTTTCAGCGGTACCAACATCGATGCAGGGCACGTTTGCCATTGCACGCAACAGCGGCTGATAGTCTTTATGCTCATGAAGCGCCATAATCGCATCAGCGCGCGGCTTGTCCTGCTCTTCCAGTTTGTTTAGTTGATATACGGCCTCATAGGTTGATAAACCTCTGTCAGCCATTGCACGCGCTTCGGCTTTAAATTTACTCGCCAGCGGTAGCGTCATGATGCTTTCATTCGTTGCCATCGTTCCCCCTGCTTATCGGGCCAGCGGCTGAACGGATACGCCAGAACCCGCAAAGGCGGCGCATTTTTTCGCATCGGTGTCGACGCTCTCAGGCCAGTTAACGGCGGCAATATTGAATATCCCCGTCTTGTAGCACTGTGCTGATTTCTGCGTCGACGTGTCCACGGGGTACGAGGTCAGATAAACAGCCTTGCCAGATTCCTGACCATCCCACGGCTTAAACTCGCCATTGTCCACCAGCATCAGCGGGGTAAATTCCTGAATAACGCCAGCATCAGCGGCAAAATGTACCAGCGTCGTTGATACCTGCTGACTGCCTGCAAATAACTCAATGTATGGAGTGTTCATAGAATCCCCCGTTAACCAATTTTGACGGTAACAAATTTGCGAATATCTGCCGGTACCGGCTGCGGTGCGCTGTGTGTCTGCACGTACTCAATCGCCGGATCGCCGTCTTCAATCCAGTTTTTCGGGTAAAACATGTTTTGCGTTGCGCCCGTTCTTACCGCTTCCTGTTCCATAATCGCACCATAGGCCACCAGCCCTTTATTGTTGGTGTTGCCCAGGACCAGCAAATCAGGCTCAAGGAAATATTTTTCTGTGCCGTCGCTGTCAGTGTATTTGCCGGAATAGACGATAAGGGCCAGATCACCAAGATAGCCTTTAAAGCTCACCACTTCGCCCAGGTTTTTACATGCCAGCTCTGCGGCGGATTCTGAACCACGGGAGAGATCGTACAGTTCACGGAATTTTTTAAAGCTGCGTAACATGCGCCATACATCAACGCCCATAATCATGACGTTGGCGGGGCAACCTGCCTGATCTGCGTATAGTTCAATGTCATATATTGGGTCGTGTATGTCTTTATCCTGCTCAGACCATTTTTTACCGTCGGCCTGCTCTATGATGTTTTTTTCCGGTATCTTCCAGTCGATTTCATAGCGTTCTATGCCTTCGCCCTCAATGATGTTTTTTCCGGTCGTTACCGCATTCACCGCCAGCCATTCAACGCGTGCCTTAATGGCGTTTATCTGGCGGCGCATGTTGCCAGTAATCAGGCGCATACGGCGGTAGGTAGGATCGTTAAGCTGTGCCGGATCTTCTCCAGCCATGCGCATTATTGTTTTTAATGGATCGATTTCGTGTTTTGGCTTCATGTAGCCAGGGCGGATAATGCTGGTTTCGTACCCTTTATCGCGCTGAACCTGGCTGCCAACCATAGGCGAACAAAACGCCGACATAGTGACTTCTTCAATATCCAGGTTATCTAACATGATGTCCTGCGTGTTGAATGTCGCCACGTTCGGGAAAAACAGCGCGGTAAACAGCGGACTAAATTTAAATTCCGCAATATCCTCGCGATTCAGGTACGCGAAAAGCTGGTGTGTGTTAAGTGCTATTGCTTTGACTGCCATTATTCGCCCCCATAATTTTTGTGCATCCCAAGCGCCGCAAGTAAATAAGATCGCACAAGTGAACCTATCGACGGCTCCGGCGTCATCAGCGGATCCAGTCCAGCCGCAACGCCAGCCTCATAGTTTTTTTTGTGGCGCTGCTTGAGCACCTCCACGATTTCGGGGCTTATGTACACCGAAACACCGCCTTTTTTCTCTTCAGCCATAGTAAGAAATTCCTCTTCGACTTAAAAAATCATAACTGTATGTTCATCCAGTTATGATTATAATCAGGATTGCATTTTGTGCAATGATATTGAGTTATGTTGCAAATTATGAAATTATCATCCCGATCATGTGTGTCAGCGCACCAAAAAAACCTCATATGCAAAAGCCCGATAAGCCCCCTCTGACCTTATCGGGCTTTTTTTGGGTACAAAAAAGCCGGATTGCTCCGGCTATGTGTGCTGTGTGCTGGCTCAGTCTCTGATCCCTTTCAGAAATTCTATCAATGCATCTATCTGTTCAGGATTTACTGCCAGCATTTCACCGGATAGCGCACATCTGACAAATCCATGCCGATCCTTTTCGATTAGCGCGCCCGTTTCCAGGAATGCGCGGTAATCAGTGATGTTCATCGTCTCCATGTTGTCAGCATGGTATTTATCACGCTGTTTTAATATCTCATCAAATATCATCGGCATTGTTTTTTCCTCTGTTGTGTCTGTTTGTTTCAGATAGTAACTATGCCGGACCGTGACGAAAAGCCGGTAATGCGCCATACCGTTTCAACTGGCGCAAAAAAAGCCGGATTTCTCCGGCAGTGTGATTAGCTGTCCTGGTAATTGCGCCATATTTCATCACCAGCACCATCTATACCCATTTCGGCATAAGTGCGATTGACTGCCTTTCTCAGGTCTCCGAAATTATCAGGCGGCTCCGGTGGCCTCTGTGCCTTCCTGGAACATTCCAGCCGTCGCATCGTGATGTGATGCCGTTCCTTGTCTGTCTCCACCAGCATCATGACTTCACCCCATCGCGCCGCCGCCCTCCGGTAAAATCCTTTCGCTTCGAGTTCTTCCGCTATGCGGTCATGTACCATCGTCACCCCCTCAGAACGGAATATCATCACCGTAAGGGTCATCGCCTCCCGCTGGTGGCTGATTACCCTGTGTGCCTGTGGTTTTGCGTCTGCTGCCGCCTGGTCGCACCGTTTTCGCACTGATTACGCTGTCGGCAATGACCTGATAACCCTGACGCGTCTCCCCGTCCTGTCCGGTCCACTGACTGACCTGCATCACGCCGGATACGCTGATTACGTTGCCTTTCTCATGTCCTGCCAGTTGGTCGGCCTGTTTGCCAAATGCCAGGACCGACAGCCATAACGTTGCCTGCCCGTCCTGCGCCTGACTGCATGGCAACGATACCGCTATACGCGCCAGCGTCATCGGTGTGCCCTTGCTGGTCTGTTTTACCTGCGGGTCGTCCACCAGCCGCCCGTAAGCGGCTATCTGTGCTGTCATGATTTCACCTCTCCGGTTTTAACGTTGATGGTTGTTACCTGTTCCGCTTCGGCAATCTCCCGTTCTGTCAGCGTGGCAAAGTTTGCAGCTGCCGTTGTCATGAATGCGCTTATTAGTTCGGGATTCTCCTTCGCGTATCCTTCCCGTGTGTGGCGGTCTATAACTTTGATTGCCACCTTTAGGGAAAGCTCTGTCATGTCTAACGCTTTATATTTTTGCTGTGTTCTGTCTCTGCGCATTTTGGTCATTTGTCGCCCCTGATTCATGTTTTCGGTCGGCATGTTTGTTAAGTGATTTTGATGTATGCACATTTATTTTTACCCCCTCGTTTAAAAAGTTTTAGGTTGTGGTGCACCTCCTCTACCTCTCTACCTAATCATCTTTCAGGTCAGTAATGGCGCGGCTTTCAGATGGGTAGAGGGCTTTCGTGGCCCTCTACCCATCATCTACCCGCCCCTCACAAACAACCTTAATCATGGTGGAGGGGGTAGAGGGCTTTTATTTGCCTTCTACCAGCCCCTCTACCCACTTATCATATTGAATAATGTATATTTATTTTCTTTAGGTAGAAGAGGTAGAGGGCTTTTGTCTAAAATTATAAAAACGCGTCGCAATCCTCTGTTGTTGTCACATTGGTTTGCGTAAGTCCTTTAACCCTGCGCGTTATATATTCACATCCGTAAACTTTTGCCGCTGGCTTCATGGCCTTGCTGAAATCAGCCACGTTTAGCGGCTTGCTTCTTCCTGCGTATGCCATAAACGCCAGATAGACGCGGTAAAGGCTGTTTCTGGTCGTGTACTTCACGGAATCGCCACCGCCCCCCATCATCAGGCCGCGCGCTTCCTCCAGAAAATTCAGGAACTGGCAAAACTCAA
>OGQQ01000138.1_pt1 | contig 75578 bp, 64 predicted proteins | sample 1553281 | NCBI WGS metagenome assembly OGQQ01 (sample SAMEA2579937, study PRJEB22360) | human gut metagenome | biome: human gut; feature: human-associated habitat; material: faeces | place: Denmark | collected 2008/2010 | reverse complement strand
CCTGCGCTGTCAAACACGCCTCCTCGGGCGGCAGCCATACCGATTGTGATTCTGGCGGCGGTCCTTCTGCTTCGCATCAGCTCGAACACGAAGATGAAAGGGGATGCGGCAATCGCTATGATTTCCACAGGCTCGCTGGCTGTGGGGGTGATGGTTATCTCAATGACAACGGGCATGAATACGGACGTGTACAATTACATGTTCGGCAGTATTCTGGCGATGAGCAGCGAGGATGTGAAGCTGAGTGTTGTATTGTCCGCGGCTGTTTTAATCCTGTATGTCTTCTTTTACCAGAAAATATTTGCCGTGACTTTTGATGAGACATTCGCAAGGGCAACCGGGGTGCGGACAAACCTGTACAACACGATGATAGCGGTGCTGACGGCAGTAACCATCGTGCTGGGGATGCGCATGATGGGGGCGCTTCTGGTCTCCAGCCTGATTATTTTTCCGGCGCTTACCTCCATGCGTCTGTGCCGGACCTTTAAGAGTGTCATCATAAATGCCGCTGTGCTGTCGGTAGTCTGCTTAGTCCTGGGGCTTATCCTGTCCTATTTCTGTGCGACTCCGGCAGGCGCCAGCGTGGTAATCGTGAATATGGCGGCGTTTTTTGTATATATGCTTCTGGGACTCTTTCGGAACACAATTGTAAGGAGGCGAGGATGAGACTGCTGGCAGCAGCCGGTACCGCCTTTTTCGGTACCCTTTATTTTCTGCGAAAAGAGAAGGCAAGGGCGAAGAAGAGCACGCTTTTCTGCAAAGCGGCGGCGACGCTGATGTCGCTTTTTATGCTTGCCGTATGCGCAGGGCAGAAAATGACAGGCATTTCCGGAAACGGGGAAAGGATTCTGCTTTGGTGTACGGTCTGCGCTGTTGTTCTGTTTGCGGCGGCGGATATCCTTTTGGAGATAAAGTTTGTTCCGGGGGCAGTCTGCTTTGGCATGGGACATCTTTCTTTGGCGGCAGGATTTCTCGTAAATGGAGATATCTCCGCATGGACAGGGCTTCTTTTTGTTGTGTTTGTTTTGACGGCGTATGCAGTGATGAGAAAATATCTGGGAAGGCTGAAAAAGCTGCTGGTTCCGGCGGTGCTCTATATTTTTGTCCTGTGTGCCATGTCGTCCCTGGCAGTGACCTCCGGAATTTTGAAAGGAGGATATTCCGGCGCGGCGACTCTGGCAGGCGGTATCAGTTTCCTGTTATCCGACCTTCTTCTGGGGCGGAACCGTCTGGGAAGAAAGCGCAGCAGAAAAGTGGGCGGAGCAGTGCTTGTTTTATACTACCTCGCCGTATATCTGCTGGCGCTGCGGTTCTGCTGAGAACTCGGAGGGAGAGTGGGTGTCTGTCTGGTTGTATTATTATCGGGGTTAAAATATATCAAGAATTGAGTGTTGACAATGATAATTATACACACTATAATGGGTTATAACCATAAAACGAACCAGCGAAATGCAGGGACGAGGAGGAGTACATAGTTTCCGGAAGCAAAGAGAGAAGATGGCAGGTGAAAATCTTCGTGAAGGGATTGTGGAAGTAGCCTCTGAGCAGTGGATTGAACAGGGAGGATGTGCAGGATTTATACATCGCATCAAGAGTCCCCAAGTAGGCTCCAACGTCATTCCCACGTTACAGGGAAGCAGTATCGGATGTGAGAATCCCGTACTGGCAGAGTGCAGAGATACTATCTCTGAATTTAGGTGGTAACACGGATGAAAGATTCGCCCTAAGCATGACAGCTTAGGGCATTTTTATTTCATAGGAAACACAGTTTTCTATGAAATAAAAACACAGGAATGCGCACTTGGCGTAGAGGAAAATGGCTGCTGACGCAGCCGCGCTTTGGCGCGAGTGTACGTCCAAGCGCACACTTTTTATCTAGGAGGGAAATATGAGGAAGATAACAGGAAACAAATTATTGGTAAAAGCATTGAAAGAGGAGGGCGTGGATACCATATTCGGATATCCGGGCGCCTGTACCATTGATATCAGCGATGAGTTGTACAAACAGGATGACATTCGTGTCATCCTTCCCAGACATGAACAGGCACTGGTGCACGAGGCGGATGCCTACGCGCGCACCACAGGAAAAGTAGGCGTCTGCCTGGTAACCAGCGGACCGGGAGCGACCAATCTGGTGACTGGGCTGGCAACGGCAAATTATGACAGTGTGCCGCTTGTGTGCTTTACCGGACAGGTGGCAAGACACTTGATTGGAAATGATGCGTTTCAGGAAGTGGATATCGTAGGTATCACCAGAAGTATCACAAAATATGGAATCACCGTGAGAAAGAGAGAGGACTTGGGGCGTATCATTAAGGAGGCGTTTTACATTGCCAGAACGGGACGACCGGGACCGGTGCTCATCGACCTGCCGAAAGACGTGATGGGTGAGCTGGGAAGCGCGGAATATCCCACAGATGTGAATATCCGGGGATACAAGCCGAATACCAGTGTCCATGTGGGACAGTTAAAGCGCGCTATCAAGATGCTCAACAAGGCGAAGCGTCCGCTGTTCCTGGCAGGGGGCGGGGTCAACATCGCGCGGGCAAATGAAGTGTTCAAGGAGGTTGTGGAGAAGACGAATGTTCCGGTAGTGACCACAGTCATGGGACGCGGCGCGATTCCCACCAACCATCCGCTGTATATTGGAAATTTGGGTATGCACGGCGCGTACGCGGCAAACATGGCGGTCGGCGAGTGTGACCTGCTCTTTTCTATCGGCACCCGCTTCAATGACCGGATTACAGGAAAACTGCACGCCTTTGCGCCAAAGGCACAGATTGTGCATATCGATATTGATACGGCTTCCATTTCCCGAAACATCCACGTGGATGTCCCCATTGTGGCGGATGCGCTGGAAGCAGTTATGAAGATGAAGGAATATGTGGAGAACTGCCAGACAAAGACATGGCAGAAGCAGATAGCGGCATGGAAAGAAGAGCATCCCCTGCAGATGAAAAAACGCGGGGTCATGGGACCGGAGGATATCATAGAGGAACTCAACCGCCAGTTTGACGAGGCAATCGTTGTCACCGATGTCGGACAGCATCAGATGTTCGCCAGCCAGTATGTGGAGATTACAGAAAAGAAAAAAATCATCATGTCCGGCGGACTTGGGACGATGGGCTACGGATTCCCCGGCGCGATTGGGGCGAAACTGGGAAATCCTGACACACCGGTCATCGCCATTTCCGGTGACGGGGGCATGCAGATGAATATCCAGGAGTTTGCCACCGCGGTGTTGGAGGAACTGCCCGTTATCCTCTGCGTATTTAACAATGAATATCTGGGAATGGTTCGCCAGTGGCAGAAACTTTTCTACGGAAAACGCTACGGTATGACGAATTTGCGCGCGGGCGCACTCTACCGGCGCACAGGCGGGGAGGAGATGCCGGAGTATACACCGGACTTCATTCGTCTGGCAGAGAGCTATGGCGCCAAAGGAATCCGGGTAACCAAGAAAGAGGAGATTCAAGCGGCGTTTGAGGAGGCAAAGAAAAACACCCATACGCCTACGTTGATTGAATTTATCATCGACCCCGAGGAAATGGTTTATCCGATGATTGAGCCCGGCGGAACGCTGGAAGATATGATTATGGACTGTTAGGAGGAAAAGGAAATGGATAGTGGAATGAAAAAGAGATGGATATCTCTGTATGTGGAGAACCAGGTGGGCGTGCTTTCAAAGATTTCCGGGCTGTTTTCCGGAAAATCCTACAATCTGGACAGCCTGACAGTAGGCACGACAGAGGACCCCACTGTGTCGAGGATGACCATTGCCACCGTGAGCGATGATGAGACATTTGAGCAGATTAAAAAACAGCTCAACCGCATGATTGAAGTTATCAAGGTCATTGATTTTACAGATATTTTTGTGCGGATGAAGGAGATTCTCTATATCAAAGTGTTCAAATGCTCGCCGGAAGATAAAATTGAAATCTTCCAGATAGCGGAGACCTTCAAGGCGAAAGTCATCGACTACGGCAAAGACAGCCTGCTGGTGGAGTTCGTGCAGACTGCCACAAAGAATGACGCTGTGGTGAAATTGATGAAAGAAGAATTTAAAAGCATTGAGGTCGTGCGGGGCGGAAGCGTGGGAATCGAGTCCATCAGTATGATGGAGCGGTAATTCAGTCAAGCTCGAACGGAAAATAGAACGTTTCGGGCGGGGAGTTCGCCCATGCGCCAAGCTCGAATCCGCTGCAGAAGCAGCTCCTTCTCGCTTGATGGCGTCCGCCATATGCCGAAACCGAGCGCGCTCTTGATTTTTTTTATTGAAAGTATTATAATCTATGCGAAAGTAATGAACAGACAGTGATGAGCCGTCTGGTCCAGAGGAATGGAGGAAATCTATCATGGAGAAAAAAAATATTGACTGGGAAAACCTGGGTTTTGCTTATTTGCCTACAGATAAGAGGTATGTTGCCAATTTCAAGGACGGCAAATGGGATGACGGAGCGTTGGTAGACGACGCGAATATTGTGATGAATGAATGTGCAGGTGTGCTGCAGTACGCGCAGACAGTTTTTGAAGGTCTCAAAGCATACACAACAGAAGACGGACACATTGTGACATTCCGCCCTGACTTGAACGCAGAGCGTCTTGTCAATTCTGCAAAGAGACTGGAAATGCCTCCGTTTCCGGCAGAGCGCTTCGTGGATGCAGTGGCAGAGGTGGTAAAGGCAAACGCAGCTTATGTTCCGCCCTATGGCTCCGGCGCAACGCTGTACATCAGACCATATATGTTTGGTATCAATCCGGTCATCGGAGTAAAACCGGCGGATGAGTATCAGTTCCGTATTTTTACGACTCCGGTAGGACCATATTTTAAAGGTGGCGTAAAACCGCTGACAATCTGCGTATCCGATTTTGACCGCGCGGCTCCGCACGGAACAGGGCATATCAAAGCAGGACTGAACTACGCGATGAGCCTGCATGCAATCGTGACAGCACATGCCAATGGATATGATGAGAATATGTATCTGGATTCTGCTACAAGAACGAAGGTAGAGGAGACAGGCGGCGCGAACTTCATCTTTGTCACAAAGGACAATAAAGTAGTGACCCCGCACTCTGACACAATCCTTCCGTCCATTACGAGACGTTCTCTGATGTACGTGGCAGAGCATTATCTGGGACTGGAAGTAGAAGAGCGGGATGTATACTTCGACGAAGTGAAAGATTTCGCGGAGTGTGGACTGTGCGGAACAGCGGCAGTTATTTCACCTGTAGGAAAAGTAGTCAATAAGGGTGAAGAAATCTGCTTCCCAAGCGGTATGGAGAAGATGGGACCGACCATCCAGAAATTATACGACACACTGACCGGCATTCAGATGGGACATATCGAGGCGCCGGAAGGCTGGATTAAAGTCATCGAATAAAAGAATTTTTAGAAGAAAAGGAGTCTGCTGTCATTCGGAGAATCTGACAGCAGCTCCTTTTATTTGAAAATAAATTTTATCATTGCATGTTCTCTATCTGTATGTTAATATTTTAAATATCTTATTCAGGACTTTGTTTCCTGAATCCGGAATTTCTTTTATGAACTATCTTACTTTAGGCAGAATTACAAGTCCAGATATAGAATGCTCCGATTTTATACAACTATGTAAAGTTCTGGTTACTGTCTATTCTGATATGCAAATCAAAAAATTCCGAAATGTTTCCCTTTAAACTCGTCCAATCATTGCGGACATTACCTTTTTGTACAAGGACACACAAAAGTAATAGGGAGAAGTGTTGTTTTTTCCTGCATTTTTCCCTATAATGAAAGGAGAAAAGTGAATATGGAAGAAACCAAAAGAACATTGAAACCACTGAAAGATTTGAATCTGATGGACCGTTTTTTGTTTGCGGAAGCTACTGAAGACCCGGCTATCATGCGCAGCATCCTTGAAATCATTCTGGGAAAAGAGATTGCCTTAAAGCATCTGCCCCAGACAGAGAAGGAGCAGCGCACTACACCGCTAAGCCGTTTCATTAAACTGGATGTCTGGGCGTGGGACACAGAGGACACGGTATACGATACTGAGGTGCAGAAAGAGGACACCAACAACCTCCCGAAGCGCAGCCGGTATTACCAGGCGATGATAGACTCCAAGCTATTGTTGCCCGGCGAAGTCGATTTTAACAAGCTGAATCAGGTGTACATCATATTGATAACACCTTTCGATTTGTTTGGGAAAGGAAGATACCGCTATACTTACGAGGAGATGTGTCAGGAATTTCCTGGTATGCGTTTGAAGGATGGGGCAATACGAATTTTTCTGAACACTCACGGGACAGATAAGACCGGAGTCAGCGAGGAACTGGTGGAACTGCTGAATTATATGGAGCATACTACCGAGAAAGTAAGCCTTCAGTGTAAAAGCGATAAAATCCATGACATGCAGGAACGCATCCATCAAATCAAGTCCAGTGAGGAGATTGGAGTGAAGTATATGCAGGAGTGGGAAGAGAAGATAATAGAAAAGAGAAGAGCACGCGAGGAGGGGTTGGAAGAAGGACGAAAGGAACTTGAACGGACAGAATGTCTCTATCATAAGCTGATTCAGGAAAATCGTGTGCCGGATATAGAGCAGGCAATGAAAGATTCACAATACAAGGAAAAACTTTACCAAGAGTTTGGAATTTAAAGGGAAATTCGCAGAAAAAGGCGCGCCGCAAGGGGATGATTTATCCGTTTTGCGGCGCGTAAAATGTTCGTTTCAGATTTTTTAGTGTGAAATTTAAGAAAGCACATTTTATAGTTTGAAAAAATGCGTGGCAATGTTAAAATATATCAATATCGAAAAGGTGTCCACCAGGGTTGTGATTAAAGGGGATGCCATAATTGCCGGGTCCAGCCGTATCTGTTTTGCCAGCAGGGGCAGGACACAGCCGATAAACTTAGCTGCGATAATCGTCGCCGCCAGGGAGAAAGCGATGACAAGCGCCAGGGTTGCACTGCGGTACATGATAAAAATGCGTACTCCATTGGCGAGTGCCAGCACAACACCGACAATGAGCGAAATCCCAAACTCCTTACATACCACCCGGAACAAATCTTTAAAGTGAATCTCATCCAGAGCAATTCCCCTAATCACCAGGGTAGAGCTCTGGGAGCCGCAGTTTCCTCCGGTGTCCATCAGCATAGGAATGAAGGATACGAGCAGAGGGATGGCGCTGAAAGCATCCTCATAGCGTGTGATGATAGCGCCTGTCACCGTGGCGGAAAACATCAGTACAAGGAGCCAGGGAATCCGGTGCCTTGCGTGGTTAAGGATGGACGTCGCAAAATAAGGCTTTTCTGAAGGTGACATCGCCGCCATCTTGGTGATATCCTCCGTTGTCTCTTCCACCATGACATCCATGGCATCATCGAATGTAACAATCCCCACCATATAACCTTCCGCGTCTAAAACGGGGATGGCAATCAAATCGTATTTGCGGAAGAGTCGAGATACCTCCTCCTGGTCCGTGTGGGTCTGTACGGAGATGATTTCTGTCTCCATCAACTCCTCTATGGGCGTATCGTCATCCTCGGTCATCAGCTCTTTGGCAGATACTGTACCGATGAGCTTCCTGCGCTCTGTGACATAGCAGGTGTAAATGGTTTCCTTGTGGATACCCGTTTCTTTAATGTGCGCCATAGACTGCGCTACCGTCATAGTCCTGCGGATGTCCACATATTCTGTGGTCATGATACTCCCGGCGCTGTCATCCGGGTAATTCAGCAGCTGGTTTATCATAAGTCGGTCAGAAGGGCTGACCGTGTCAAGAATCCGGCTGACGAGATTTGCCGGAAGGTCTTCGAGCATATCCACCGTATCATCCATATAAAGGTCATCCAGCAGTTCTTTTAGTTCTTTCTCTGTGAACATTTCCACGAGATATGTCTGCATGGTGCTGTCCATGTTGGAAAATACCTCTGCCGCCTTGTCCTTTGGGATGAGGCGAAAAGCCAGAGCAAGTTCCTTGTCATCATCTAAATCCGAGAGAAGGGAGGCTATGTCCACTTCGTTCATGACATCCAAAATACTCCTCACAGCCTTGAACTGACGCTGCTGGAGAAGCTTTACAAAAATATCTTTGTCCATAATATCTACCTCTTATTTCTGTATATTCGATTATAAAGCTGCACGAGTGATAACCGGCACCAGAGTCCATAACCTCACCTCCTTTTTAAACGGTACAGGGAACCTTTCATGTAAGATTTTTATATCAGGCACAAAGACTTTCCTATGATACAAAAAGGACCCTGCACTGCCTGAACAATGCAAAGTCCTCATACTGACTGAATCTTATACCTTGTCGGGCAGAGCTCGCCATCCCAGAGGGAATGTATTGCAGTATGCCCTTTAGGGTATACAACACCGTTCAAGCTTTAGCATCACAGGGCGTAATAATTGCATTAGGTTATGCCTTCACGACATATCCTGCTAACCAGCTCATTGTGTCTCCACAATTCCGCGGCAGCAATCTTAAGGAATCAAACCAAATCCCTGTGGTAACCTCACCTACCGAAATGTTACTATTTAATTTCTACTCACTTATTGTAGAGCAGAGGACAAAAAGTGTCAAGAAAAATTTGTGTAAGGGGAGTGTAACAGTCTATCTCGTGATGTTTGCGAAACCCAGACAGTGGCAAACATTTCCGCAGTGTGGTATAATAGTTTCCACTTGGCGAGGTTATTACGAGCCGTAGTGGAACTAATACCTGACCACTTAGCAAATATGGGAGGGATACAGATGGACGCGTATACAAGCTTCGCATCAGTGTATGATACTTTTATGGATAATGTCCCCTACCGTGAGTGGGGAGAATATCTGCATGGACTGCTAGAGGAAAATGGCATCCGGGATGGAATCCTTTTGGATTTAGGCTGTGGGACAGGCACGATGACAGAGATTCTCGCAGGATTCGGCTATGACATGATAGGGGTGGACAATTCGGAAGATATGCTGGAAATAGCGATGGAGAAAAAGGAGGCTTCCGGGCATGACATCCTCTATCTGCTCCAGGATATGAGAGAGTTTGAGCTATACGGAACCGTGAAGGCTGCGGTGAGTGTCTGTGATTCTCTGAATTATATCACAGAGCCTTCTGACTTGAAGAGCGTATTTTCTCTGGTAAATAATTATCTGGACCCCAAAGGAATATTTATTTTTGATTTTAATACAGACTATAAATACCGGGAAATTTTAGGCGACAGGACGATTGCGGAGGACAGAGGCGAGTGCAGTTTCATATGGGACAACTACTACTATGAAGAGGAGAGAATCAACGAGTATGATTTAAGCCTGTTCCTCTGTGCGGATGAGGGAGAACAGCTCTATCGGAAATATCAGGAGACTCATTATCAGAGGGCATATACGCTGGACGAAATGATAGTCTGTCTTACAGAGGCAGGAATGGAATTTATAGCGGCATACGATGCTTTCACCAAAGAAGCACCGCATCCGCAGAGTGAGCGCATCTATGTGATTGCCAGGGAATGTGGAAAGTAAGAGCGGGCAGATACGCGCAGCATGAATTGCGCGTAGGACTCGCGAGGGAGTTTTGAAGAAGAGAAGAAAATAAAAAAGAGAGGATAGGATAAAGATGAAAGACTATATTGTGAGAGCGGCTGCGGCAAATACGCAGATACGGGCGTTTGCGGCTTCTACGACAAATCTTGTGGAGGAGGCGAGAAGACACCATGGCACCAGTCCGGTGGCGACGGCGGCTCTGGGGCGTCTTCTTACCGGAGGCGTGATGATGGGAAGTATGATGAAAAATCCAACGGATGTCCTGACGCTGCAGATAAAGTGCAGCGGACCGATTGGGGGGCTGACTGTGACAGCGGACAGTCAGGGACATGTGAAGGGCTATGTCAATGTTCCAGATATCATGCTCCCGGCAAAGAACGGGAAGCTGGATGTGGGCGGCGCTCTGGGGCAGGGCGTCCTGACAGTGATAAAGGACATGGGGCTGAAAGAACCTTATTCCGGGCAGACTATTTTGCAGACCGGGGAGATTGCTGAGGATTTGACCTACTATTTTGCTACCTCCGAGCAGGTTCCCTCCTCTGTGGGGCTGGGCGTTCTGATGGAGAAGGACAATACGGTAAGATGTGCGGGAGGTTTTATCGTACAGGTCATGCCGTTTATTGAGGAGGAAGTGCTCGCAAAATTAGAATCAAATATCCAAAAGATTCAGTCTGTAACGGCAATGCTGGACAACGGTCATACGCCGGAGGAGATGCTGGGACAGGTTCTTGAAGGGCTGGATATGGAAGTGACAGATACACTGGATGCCTCCTTTTCCTGCAATTGTTCAAAGCAGCGGATTGAAAAGGCAATCATCAGCATTGGGAAGAAAGAAATCCAGTCCATGATAGACGAGGGCAAAGACATTGAGGTCAAATGCCATTTCTGTAATACAGCTTACAATTACACAGTGGAAGAATTAAAGGAACTGTTGAAAAAGAGCAGATAGGTGGAGGAAGAGATGAGAGACGGATTTGTAAAAACCGCCGCAGTGACCCCGGATATGCGGGTGGCAGACGTGGCGTACAACACAGAGAAAATATGTGAGGCAATTGAGGAAGCAGCGTCACAGGGAGCGAAGATTATTGTATTTCCGGAGTTGTGTATCACCGGATACACGTGCGGGGATTTGTTTACGCAGGAAGTTCTGCTCAAAGAGGCGAAGAAAGCTCTGATTCATATTGCGGAATCAACGGCGGATAAGGACTGTCTGGTCTTTGTCGGCGCTCCCCTGGATATGGAAGGGGAACTTTACAATGTGGCGGCGGCATTAAACCGCGGGAAAATACTGGGACTTACCACCAAGACCTTTCTTCCCAATTACGCAGAATTTTATGAGATGCGCCAGTTCACACCCGGACCTTCTGCAGCAAGGGAAATCCTGTTCGAGGGAGAGAACCTTCCCTTTGGACCCCAGCTTTTATTCCAGGCGTCAGGTATGGAAGAACTGATTGTATCCGCGGAAATCTGCGAGGATGTATGGTCCCCGGTTCCGCCGAGTATCCGCGCGGCGATGGAAGGGGCAATCATCCTTGTCAACTGTTCTGCCAGCGATGAGACCATTGGAAAGGACGCTTACAGGAGAGAACTCATCAAAGGGCAGTCAGCCCGTCTGATTGCGGGATATATTTACGCCAACGCGGGGGAAGGGGAATCCACCACCGACGTGGTGTTTGGGGCGCATAACCTGATTGCGGAAAATGGAGCGATTCTCGCTGAATCCCAGCGGTTTAAAAACGAAATCATCTATACGGAGATAGATATACACAGGCTGATTGGAGAGCGCAGGAAAAATACGACCTTCAAAATGTCAGGGGAGAGGTCACTGATTCGGATTCCATTTTCGATTGATGCACAGCAGACTTCCCTGACGCGGCAATTCCCCAAAAAGCCTTTTGTTCCGGTGGATGAAAAGACCCGCAAGGAGCGGTGCGAGGAAATCCTTGCCATCCAGGCGATGGGGTTAAAGAAGCGGCTTTCGCATACAAAGGCAAAGACGGCGGTTGTGGGGATTTCCGGTGGGCTGGATTCCACCCTTGCTCTGCTGGTGACTGCCCGCGCATTCGATATGCTCGGGAAAGATAAAAAAGAAATCCTTGCAGTGACGATGCCCTGTTTTGGCACCACAGACCGGACGTATCAGAATGCCTGCCGGATGGCGCAGCAGGTGGGTGCCACACTAAAGGAAGTGCCGATTGCGGAGGCCGTGCGGGTGCACTTCAGAGACATCGGACAGCCGGAAGACGACCACAGTGTGACCTATGAAAATTCCCAGGCAAGGGAGCGGACACAGGTGCTTATGGACATTGCCAACCGCATGGGAGGCATGGTCATCGGAACAGGGGACATGTCGGAGCTGGCGCTGGGCTGGGCGACGTACAATGGAGACCATATGTCCATGTACGGTGTCAATGCCTCTGTACCGAAGACATTGGTGCGCCATCTTGTCAAATATGCGGCGGATGAGACAGCAGATGAACAGTTGAAAGCAGTGCTTTATGATGTGCTGGACACACCGGTCAGCCCGGAGCTGCTGCCGCCTAAGGACGGCGATATCGCGCAGCGCACGGAAGACTTGGTGGGTCCCTATGAACTGCACGACTTCTTTTTATATTATATGCTGCGCTTCGGCTACAGCCCGGCGAAGATATTCCACTTGGCGAGAGCGACCTTCGATGAGGAATACCCGTCAGAAGTCATCATCAAATGGCTGGAGACCTTTATACGGAGATTCTTTTCCCAGCAGTTTAAGCGCTCCTGTCTGCCGGATGGTCCGAAGATTGGTACCGTAGCGCTGTCACCGAGGGGCGACTTGCGGATGCCAAGTGATGCATGCGCTGCCTCCTGGTTAAAAGAAGTGGAGGAACTGAAGAAAAGAAACAGCAGATAAAGAGATAGGGAGGAAAATTCAAAGATGAAACTGATAAATACAGAAGATGCGGTGGGGAGTGTTCTCTGCCATGATATCACACAAATCATACCGGGCGTGACAAAGGGACCGGTTTTCAGAAAAGGTCATATCGTTACGGAAGAAGATATACCGGTACTTTTGTCCGTGGGGAAGGAACACCTCTATGTCTGGGAAAAAGAAGAAGGGATGCTCCACGAAAATGACGCGGCGGAGATACTGCGCCAGGTCTGCCAGGGAGAATATATGGAGCCTTCTGAAGTAAAAGAGGGGAAAATCGAACTTACGGCGCTCTGCGACGGACTCTTGAAGATTGACCGGGAGAAGTTAAACGCCGTCAATGCTATGGGTCAGATTATCCTTTCTTCCAGGCACGGTAATTTTCCTGTGAAAAAGGGCGATAAAATTGTGGGGATGCGCGTGGTTCCGCTGGTCATCGAGGAAGAGAAGATGAATCGTGTGAAAGAAGTCTGCGGGGAGGAACCGATATTCCAGATTTTACCTTTTAAAGAGATGAAAGCGGGAATCGTGACCACAGGAAGCGAAGTATATCATGGCAGGATTGAAGACAATTTCACTCCGGTGGTGAAAGGAAAATTTGAAGAAGTGGGAATCCAGGTTCTGGGAAATACTGTGTGCGACGATAACCCCGAGATGGTGACAGATGCAATTCAGGCATGGATGGATAAAGGCGCGGACTGCGTGGTCTGTACCGGAGGGATGAGTGTAGACCCGGACGACCGCACGCCTCTGGCTATCAGAAACGCGGCGGATGAGGTCATCACCTACGGAGCTCCGGTACTGCCCGGCGCTATGTTCATGCTGGCTTATAAAAATGAGGTGCCAATCATGGGACTGCCCGGATGTGTCATGTATGCGAAACGTACTATCTTTGATTTGGTACTCCCGCGCATCGCTGCGGGGGAGAGACTGTGTGCAGAAGATTTCTATGTGTTGGGAGAGGGCGGGCTATGCCTGAACTGCCCTCAGTGTACCTTCCCCAACTGCGGATTTGGAAAGGGGTCTGGCAATGCAAAATAAGAGCAGCTTTTATGAAACGTTAAAGCAGACCATTGCATCCTTAAGCGGTGATGTCTGGGTGGAGACAGCCTTAGAAGGTGAGGAGGCTGGAAACAAGACACTGCATACCGGAAGTCTGCCGGATGGCACGACAGAGACGCCGCGCAAGACAGGGGATACGACGGATAAGGGAGAGACGAGACAAAAAACGCGGAATGTAAGTTGCGGGACAGAACCGCATATGTTCAGAGAACGTGTGGGACGGACTCCCAGACTGGTTATCTGTGGCGGCGGACATGTATCCATGCCAATTATTCATATTGGGAAGATGGTCGGATTTACGGTCACGGTCTTAGAAGACCGCCCGAAGTTTGCGGACAACGCAAGGAGGGCAGGGGCAGACGAGGTGTTCTGTGTGCCCTTTGAAGAGGGAATGGCAGGAATCGAAGGAAATTCTGATACCTGGTTTGTGATTGTCACCAGAGGGCACCGCTACGATACAGTCTGCCTGGAAGCCGCCCTGCAAAAACCTCATGCCTATATTGGAATGATGGGGAGCAGACGGCGGACCGCTATTGTGAAGGAGAATCTGGAGCAGAAAGGGTATTCACATGACTTGCTGGAGTCCGTGTATACACCCATAGGGCTGAAAATTAAAGCGGAGACACCGGAGGAGATTGCTATATCTATTATGGCGGAAATTATCCAGGTAAAGAACGAGAGAAAACAAAGCGGCGGCTATACACAGGAAATGTTGGAGGCTCTGGCAAAACCGGAGGAAAGAAAAAAAGTACTTGCCACCATCATTGGGCGCAAAGGCTCGGCACCCCGCAGTGTGGGAACAAAGATGTTAATCTATGAAGATGGCTCCATGCTGGAGACTATCGGCGGAGGCTGCGCAGAGAGTGATGTTGTGCAGAAGGCAATCCTGATGATGCGTACAGGTACACCCAAGTTTCAAATCTGCCGGGTAGATATGACTTCGGATGAGGCGGAGGAAGCCGGCATGGTCTGCGGCGGCGTGATCGATGTCATGCTGGAGGAAGTGTAAGGACAGCAGTTTTGGCGAGTTTGAGTATATAACAGTTAGTTTTGGAATAGTTGGCGGGAAAATTTGCATACATAAGGTTAGACATAAAAATCGGCAGCGTAATATTTCGCTGTCGATTTTTGTTGGATAGATTTTGAAATAGAAGGAGGTCTGAAAATTATGTCTATTATTAAAAGTGACGAAAAATATTCTGAATATTAATAAAAACAAATGAAAGATTGTTGATAATGTATAAAGATGAAAAAAGAGAATCAGAAACATTGACAAGATATACAAAAGATGTATAATGAAATTAAATTACATGAAATAAAAAAATAATTTTCATAAAAATATTTTACAGGAGATAAATATGTCTACAGAGATTATAAAAATTAGAAATCAGTATCCTCAGATGAATACAGCAATGAAAAGAATTGCAGATTATATTATAAGCAACCCCCATGAAGTTATGCAAAAAGGAGCGCATGAACTTGCCGGATGCAGCGGTGTCAGTGATGCTTCCGTAACCCGTTTTGTACGTTACATGGGATATGAGAATTTTAAGGCATTTCAGCTTTCATTTACCGCTTCATTGTCCCAGGAAGCCAATGGTAAGGTAAAAGAATCTATTGGAAACCGGATGCAATACAGTGGAGAAATCACCGGAAATAATACAGAAGATGTTTGCAGGACTATTTTCTCCAGAAGCATTCAGATGCTGGAAGATACGTGGAAAAATATAGACATTGCTGCCATAGCAAAAGCTGTAGAATTGATAAGAACATCTAAAAAGATTTTGCTTCTCAGTGTGGGCAGGTCAAAAGTGACTACGGAAGCGTTTTTTTCCAGACTATACAGACTGGGATATAATGTGCAGTCATTTTGTGACCCTCATGAGCAGGTAATCGTTACTTCTATGGCACAGGAAGGTGACCTGGTGATTGCGGTAAGTAATTTTGGAAAGACGAAGTCTGTTGTGGAAGGCGTCATAAGAGCAAGGAAACGTGGCGCAAAAACAATAGGAATTACCAGTGTGACCCAGTCGCCTTTGGCAAGAGAAGCAGAATATACGATTTTTAGTGCGTATGATTATGAAGCAGGTGAAATGGGAAAGTATTATGAGCCTTCATGTGAAAATGTATCTCAGGTCACAATCGCAGATTGTATTTATATGCTGCTCGCGATGCAGGATGAGGACCGTATTATAAATGCATATGAAGCTATTTCAGAAGAACTGGAAAGTGAACATATAAAAAGCTAAAGAGTGAAGAAGGAGGTAGAACATGTTAGTATCTTTAAAAGAAATTATGGATTACGCCTGTAAAAACGGAAATGCAGTAGGGGCATTTAACTGCTGCAACTATGAATCGGTGGCAGCTGTAGTAGGGGCAGCAGAGGAGTTGGATATTCCGGTTATCATCAGCTATGCGGAAGTACATAAAGACATCATATCCATCAATGATATCGCTCCTATTATGTTACATTTTGCAAAAAAATCAAAAGTTCCTGTATGTGTACATTTTGACCATGGCGTATCTTTAGAGAGTTGTGTAGAAGCTATGAGAGAAGGTTTTACCTCAGTCATGATTGATGCATCAGCGAAAAGCTATGAAGAGAATGTAAAAATTACAAGCCAGGTCGTGAAGCTTGCCCATCATATGGGAATTACTGTAGAAGCCGAACTGGGGCATATTTTTTCATCTGAGATGGGAATGGGAGCAAAGAAAGCGCTGGAAGAAATTGAGAGTGCGGAGAGTTTTCAGGATGTGAATGATGTATATACGGATCCTGATGTAGCCAAGGATTTTGTGACAAAGACCGGTGTAGATGTACTTGCCATTGCTTTTGGAACAAGCCATGGGGTATATATCAAGAAACCAGTACTGGATTTGGAACGTATCACGAGGATAAAAGAAAAAATAGATATTCCCTTTGTCATGCATGGAGGGTCCGGTTTATCGGAAGCAGAATACAGGCAGGCGATTAAAAATGGAATCAGAAAGATTAATTACTATACATATATGACACTGGCAGGCGGGAAGGCGGTAAAAGACGCTATGGATACGAAGAGAAATGAAGAGAATGTCTTTTTCCATGAAATACCACTACTTGCCATTGACAAAATGAAGGATAATGTAAAAGAAGCGATGAAAATATTTACATTATAGTAGGCAGAAACGGGAGAGCATATATGAAAAGACTGATCAATGAGGAAGAAAAGATAGTAGATGACATGATAAGCGGGTACATTAAGATTTGCCGTGGGGCAGTAAAAAAAGTACCGGGCGTAAATGCTGTCATCAAAACTCACGCGAAGGATAAAGTTTCTGTGATTGTCGGTGGAGGAAGCGGGCTGGACCCGTGGCCTATCGGATATGTAGGAGACGGACTTGCTGACGGGGCAGCGGTGGGAAACATCTTCACAGCACCACCTGCGAGGTCAATATTGGAAGCGACTCGATGTCTTCCGCATGAAAAAGGAGTCATATATGTTGTAACAAATCATGCGGGAGATGTGTTGAATTTTGAGCTGGTCAGCGAACTGGCAGGCTTGGAAGGAATTAAGACCAGGCAGATTTATATTGCAGATGATATCGCTTCCGCATCGCGTTCTGAGAGAGAAGAACGCAGAGGAATCGGCGGCGTGGCAATTCTCACCAAAATTGCCGGCGCAGTAACAGAAGCAGGGAATACATTGGATGAAACCGAGAGAATATTAAGGAAAGCCAATGAAAATATAGGGACGTTTAGCGTGACTACAGCCCCTTCCTGTTCCCCTGTAACAGGTAAAGAATGTTTTACGCTGGATGAAGGTCAAATGGAATTTGGCATGGGCTTCAATGGGGAGACCGGGATATCGCGCGAAATGATTACAGGAGCCAATGGCATTGCAGAGAAACTGATGAAAGAACTGCTCAATGATTTAGGGGTAAAAGCGCAGGATAAAGTCGCTGTATGGATAAACGGTTATAGTTTAACGAGTCAGATAGAACTTAGTATTATCGCAGGAACATGTTGTGATATTTTGGAGGAAAGAAAAATAGAACTGCATGACATCGTAGTAGAACGACTTTATGTTACTCCCGGGGCAGGTGGATTGTCCATTTCCATTATAAAACTGGATGAAGAAATGACCAGATATTATAACAGACGTGCGGAAGCTCCGTTTTTTAAAATAGGAGAAAGAGGAGAGGCTGATGAAAGCAGAAGAATGTAGACAAATGTTTCTTTCCGTTGCGGACAAAATGATTTCAAGCGAGCAGATGCTGACGGAAATAGACGAGTTGATTGGCGATGGAGACCATGGGACAGGGATGGCATTTGGTTTCAGAAATGTAAAAAAAGAACTGCAAAAATCTTCTGTGGCAACAGCAGAAGAAGTATTTAAAACAGTAGGGATGACTTTGCTTGATACCATGGGAGGCGCTTCGGGAGTTCTCTTTGGCACAGTATTTATAAGCGGTATTACATCGAGAAAAGAACAAACGGAACTTGTATTGAAGGATTTTGCGGAGATTTTCAGACAGTCGTTGGAGGCGCTGAAGAAAAGGGGAAAAGCAAAATGTGGAGATAAAACAATGGTGGATGCGTTTGAGCCGGCAGTAGAAGCATTGGAAGAGAGCGTGCGGATGGGAACCGACTTGAAAGAAGGGCTGGCAAATGCAGCAGGAGCAGCAAAGCGGGGCATGGAGGAAACGAAAAAGTACAGAGCGAAGTTTGGGCGCGCAAAATATTTTGGCGATAATGCCATAGGGCTTCAGGATGCCGGCGCAACTTCTATTTGGCTCATTTTTCAGGAAATGTCAGATTGGGTGAATGAACATGGATAAAAAAATTGTAACAGTTACTTTAAATCCGTGCGTAGATGTGACAATCACGATAGAAGAATTTCTCTATGGAGGCACAAATAATGTATTGAAGACAAAAAAGGATATCTCCGGGAAAGGAATCAATACAAGTATCGTCCTGAAAAATCTGGGGATAGAGAGTATTGTAGCAGGATTTTCTTTTGCAGAGGATGAAAAAAAATTGAAAGAGTTTCTTGAGGAAAAAGAGATTCCGGGCAGGCTGCTCTGTATACCAGGCGCGATGCGGACAAATATAAAGATATTTGATGACGCAAAGAAAGTTATGAGTGAATTTAACGGGAAAGGTGTCTGGGTAGATAAAAAATATCAGGATAAAGTGCTGCAGATGATGGAACAGCTCCTTGAAGAGACAAAGCTGCTGATTGTCTCGGGAAGTATCCCGCCGGGAATCTCGATGGATATGTATGGACAGCTTACAGAGATGGCGACAGAAAAAGGGATTCCGGTGATTGTAGATGCAGCGGGGGAGTTACTGGAAAGGGCGGTAAACAGCGGACCATATTTAATTAAACCGAATGTGGAAGAATTAGAAAAGACGTTTCACATATCCGTAAAAACGGAAGATGAGATTGTCAGAGCCGCAAATAAAATACTTGAGAAAGGAGTGAAATATGTTTGTATATCCAGAGGGAAAAATGGCGCAATCCTGGTAACCCACGAAAACATATACTTGGCAGATGGTCTATCTGTGGAGGTAAAGGGGATTCAGGGAGCAGGAGATTCTATGATAGCGGGTATTTGCTACGCAATGGAGCAAGGACTTTGTGAAAAGGAATATCTGCGTTACGCGATAGCGGCGGCAACAGGTTCTGTTTTACATGAAGGGACAGAATTATGTGAAAAGTCAGAAATGTTGGAAATGGTAGAGCGTGTGGATGTTTTGGTAAAAGAAAATCAAGGAGGAAGCAAAGATGAAAAAGTATAGCAGAAGAATTTCAGCATTATTGTTAACCGTTGTAATGATTTGTACATTGGCTGTAGGTTGTAACTCATCAGGGGAGGGAACAGCGGACACAGGAAAATCAGGCGATTCCGGCTCAGACAAAAAAGTCATTGGTGTCAGCCTTTTGAACTGTACCCATGTATTCTACAATAATATCCAAAAAGGTTTGGAGAATAAAGCAGAGGAAATGGGCTGGGAACTGATTATACAGGATGCGGCGGCAGATGCGAATAAGCAGTTAAGCCAGGTGCAGGATTTTATCACTCAGGATGTAGATGCAATCATAATCTGTCCAACAAACTCCGCGGGCAGTAAGTCTATGGTAGAACTTGCGGATGCGGCAGAAATTCCGGTGTTTACAATGGATATTGAGTCGGATGGAGAAGTAGTCAGCCACATCGCGACAGACAATTATAAAGGCGGGCAGCTGGCAGCGCAATACATGGTAGAAAACCTTCTGACTGATAAAAAAGGTGATGTTGCAGTTATTACATATTCAGAGATAGAAGCTTGTATCCAGAGAGAAGAAGGCTTTACAGATTATCTGGCGGAAAACGCACCGGATATCAATGTAGTAGATATCCAGAATTACTCCGGTGACCAGCAGAAAGCGGCAGATGTTATGCAGAATATGCTTCTTAAACATGAAAATATTGATGTTGTATTCGCAGTAGGAGATCCGGCGGCAATTGGGGCACAGTCTTCTATTGACGCAGCAGGAAAAGATACACTTATCATTGGCTACGATGGAAATCCGGAAGGCATTGAAGCTATCAAGGCAGGCGGAAACTGGGTGGCGGATGTAGCGCAGGATCCGACAGCGATTGCAGAAAATACACTGGAAGCGGTGAAAACAAAACTGGACGGCGGCACTCCGGATAAAGAAATTAAAATTGAACCTTATATCATTGATAAAGAAAATGCGGAATAAATTGATTTTTTGGCAGAGTTGATTCTGGGATGAGGGTATCCCTCAAGTCATTCCATGACTTTTGGGATGCCCTCATTCCTTAAAAGGAGGCACATGCGGAATGGAACAGAAACCGATAGTAGAATTGGAGCATATATATAAAGAGTTTCCGGGTGTTAAAGTTCTGCAGGATATTTCAATCTCATTTTATCCGGGAAAGGTTCATGTACTTTTAGGAGAAAATGGAGCTGGCAAATCAACAATCATAAAGGTGATTTCAGGTGTATACCAGGCGGACCAAGGGGATGTGCTCATTCATGGCGAAAAAGTAAAATTTACAAACATCAGACAATCCCAACAGAGAGGAATCCAGGTAATACATCAGGAACTCAGTGTGATTGAAGATTTGATGGTATATGAAAATATTTTTTTGGGAAGAGAACGGAAGAAAAGCGGAAAAATCTTAAACAAAGCAGAAATGATTGCTGAAACACAGAGATTGATGACTTCTATAGGGATTGACATCAATCCGAAAGCATACATAAGAGATTTGAATAACGGGGAAAAGCAAATGGTCGAAATCGTGAGGGCAGTTTCGCAGAACAGTGAGATGGTCATCATGGATGAGCCGACCTCATCCCTGTCCGAACATGAAGTAAAAGCATTATTTGATGTGATACGAAAATTGAAAGAAGATAATGTCGCAGTGATTTATATCTCTCACCGATTGAAAGAAATTATGGAAATAGGGGACACGCTGTCGGTACTAAGAGACGGTGTTCTTGTAAAAACATTGTCGGTTGCTGAGGTCACAGAAAATCAGATGGTCGCAATGATGGTCGGAAGAGAGATGAAGCAATATTATTATAAAGCAAAAGGGTGTAAAAAGGATGAAATTGTGCTGGAAGCCAGCCATTTGACAAAAGCAGGAGAGTTTGAAGACGTTTCGTTTCAATTATACAGGGGAGAAATATTAGGAGTTGCCGGATTGATTGGTGCGGGCAGGACTGAAGTGATGAGGGCAATATTTGGGGCAGAGAAACCGGACAGCGGAGAATGCCGGCTGTTTGGAGAAGTCTATCATGCGAAAAGTCCAAAGGATGTTATCAAAAGAAGAGTGGGATTGATTCCTGAGGACAGAAGACAGCAGGGACTTTTGCTAGATAAAAATGTAAAAGAGAATACATCGCTTGCTTCTGTATTGAAAAAAGCAAAAAAAGGGTTTATTGATTTTCATTGGGAGAAAAAAGCGGCGCTGGAATATATCAAACGGATGGGGATAAAGACTCCGTCAGAGAAAGAGGTTGTAAAAAATCTTTCCGGAGGTAATCAGCAGAAAGTTGTTATTGCAAAATGGCTTTTGGCGGAGGCGAAGATTTTGATTATGGATGAACCGACAAGGGGAATAGATGTCAATGCCAAATCAGAAATATATGCCCTGATGAAAGAATTTGTTGAAAATGGAGGCAGCATTATCATGGTCTCGTCAGAATTACCAGAGATATTGGGAGTGGCAAACAGGATTATGGTGATGAGAGAAGGAAAAGTAGCGGGATTTGTAAATGAAGAAGATGCAGCAGAGGAAATCGTGATGTCGCTGGCAAGCGTAGGCAATGAATAAGGTGGTGTTAATTATGAGCGAAAAAAGAATGATGTTACAAAGCAGAAATTTTGTAAAAAATAATACAATGCTGTTTTTCCTGATTATTTTATTTGTTGCATCTATGATATTTGTACCGAGATTTGCGACAACAGGTAATATATTGAATGTATTGATTCAGATTTCTATCAACGCACTCATAGCATGTGGGATGACCTTCGTGATTTTATCTGATGGAATTGATTTGTCTGTAGGTTCTGTGGCAGCACTTGCGGGAGTTGTAGGCGCATCGGTGATTAAGCAGATGCCGGATGCGAAAATCCCGATGTCATTATTGATGATTTTATTGACATCTCTTGTAATAGGGGGGATATGCGGCGGTATCAATGGGTTTTGCGTGGCAAAATTAAATGTACCTCCTTTTATCGCGACACTTGCCATGATGAATGTGGCGAGAGGACTAGCGTATGTGGCAACGGATGCGAAACCAGTCTTTGGGCTCCCTGAAAGTTTCGGTTTTGTAGGATTGAGAAAATTGGGACCGATTCCGGTGTCTATTATTTTAATGGTCATTATTTTAATCATCGCTTATATTATATTGTCCAAAACAGCGTTTGGGCGGCATATTTACGCAGTAGGCAGCAATCAGGAAGTATCTAAATTGACAGGCATCAGTGTCGAAAAAATCAGATTTTCTGTTTACATTATTTCCGGTTTTCTTTCGGCATTAGGAGGTCTGGTACTGGCTTCAAAACTGCAAAATGGACAGGCAACCGCTGCACAGGGATATGAGCTGAACGCAATCGCGGCAGTTGCCATGGGCGGAACAAGTATGGCAGGCGGAAGAGGGGGAATCATCCAGACAATATTTGGTCTCTTTGTCATTGGTATCATTAACAATACACTAAGCCTTCTGGGGGTATCCTCCTACTGGCAGACCGTTGCGATGGGCGTGATTATCCTTATTGCAGTTATCATTGACCAATATAGAAAATAATGAATTTCTTTCCCTGAAAATATGTTATAATGATACAAAAATAAAAAGCGACAGCGCCTGTGTGAAGAGGGCAGAATTTATTTCTGCCCGGGCGCTGCTCTTTTTATACAAACGCAGACAGCAGAGGAGGGGAAAGAATGAACTATGAGACAGGAACAACAGTTTTTACAAACTGGACTATCGTGCGTGAAATTGGGACAGGCGCAAGCGGGAAGGACTATGAGATACACCGGGAAGCAGCGGGGATGAAGGTAAAAGCGGCACTCAAGGTGATACGTTTGCCGGGGACGGAGGCAGAGCTTTTTGCGCTCCGGTCAAAAGTGCCGGATGAGGAGGCACAGAGAGCATATCTTAAGAATCTGGCAGATGAGACTGTGAAACGGTTCTTCGTGATGTCCGGTTTAAAGAACCATCCTCACATTGTCAGTTATGAGGATTACCAGGTGATTCCTCGGGAAGATATGCCGGGGTATGATATTCTGATACGCACGGAGCTGGTGAGGTCTCTGGTAGACTATCATTGGGAACATCCTCTGAAAGAGGAAGATGTGCTTCGTCTTGGCAGGGAGATAGGCAGCGCTCTGGATTTCTGTGAGAGAAAGGGGATTTTTTACAGAGAAATCAATCCGGGAAGTCTGTTCGTCGGTGAGGAAGGACAGTTTAAACTGGGCGATTTCGGTATTGCAGATGCGGTGGAAGCGGCATTTCCCGGTCCGGCGAAGGCAGGAGCGGGAAATTATATGGCACCGGAAGTGTATATGGGAAATGCGGCAGGTCCCGGCGCGGATACATACTCTCTGGGGTTAGTGCTTTATTATTTCCTGAATAATGGACGGCTTCCTTTCTATCCGCCATCGCCTGCGCCTATTACGCTGGAAGCCCAGAAACAGGCGAAAGACAGGCGTATGAGCGGAGAGAACATTCCGGCGCTTATCGGAGTGTCTCGCGCTTTGTCACAGGCTGTCTTAAAGATGTGCGCCTACCGGGTGCCGGACCGGTACCAAACCGCAGAGGAGCTGGTTCAGGTTTTGGATGCCCTTGGAGCCACACGGGGAACTCAGACAAAACACCGCGCGCAGAAGAACGCAGAACGTACAGGACAGCAGGCACCAATAAAGAGCACGGAGCTTACAGAGCAGCAGGCACCGCCAAAACGCACAGAGCGCACAGGGCAGCAGGCTCCACCAAAGCGAAAGAAAAGGGGCGCTTTGATTGCGGGTATCATCATCGCTGCGGTTGTGGTGCTTGGCGGCGGGGCGGCAGCGGCGTTTTTCCTGCTGACGGACACAGGGAAGGATGTTGCGCAGACGGTGAAGGAGAAGAAAGAGGAGATTTTGGGAGGAGATGAGCAGCTTCCTGAATGGACAGAGCCTTTAAAAGAATATCTGGATGAGGAGGAAGAACAACTCCTAAGCTGGGTCCTTGAGGCTTCTGAGTCCTTTGAGCAGGCGGAAATCCGGCAGTACGTTGATGAGAGCACGTATGAGCAGAGAAACGGGGACAGCGACTCATGGAAGACAACGACTGTCATAGATACAGACCGTCAGGTTATCATGGAGTACATAGAAACGGTAGATGACGCAACCTATTATACAAAGGAAAAGGGTGCGTACTACCAATATCATGAGACCTACGGAGTGATAAATGCGAGAGGGGATTACGATGAGTATGTGGAAAAAATTTTGCTGGATAAAACAGCCCCTGATTATCTGAAATATTCCGAGGATACGGTAACAGTCCGGCTTCCTTTTGACGAGGATGATAATCTGGATTATATTGAGGATTTGCGTATAGAGAAGATTGAGGAAGAAGACGGCGAGATACAGATAGATATTATCGTAGAAGGGAAGAGCAAGGGGGCAGACCCGGACGAAATGCTGGAAAGCTTTGATTTGGAAGAGGAGGATTTGTCTCTGGCGGACAACGGGGAGGAAGTCTTTGAGACGTATATGGAGGCGCTTGCCGGACCTGATAACTGGGAGCAAACATATTCCTACCGAATCACAGAGGAACATGAGATTGTGGAAATGAGCGTGGAATATGAGTCGGATTATACAGAGGAAGAATTTGAGATTCAGCAGGAGTGGATGGATGTACAGATGTTTATAGAAGCTTACAAAAACTATAAATCTACAGGAAATTCGGACAGCGAGGCGAAGGAGAAAGCGACACAATACATGGAAGATATGCGGCAGTATTACATGGAATACGGGGAAGATACGGTAAATACAATCGATATCTACACGTATGCCACCGGAGAAGACTGCAGAGAGATTCCAAAGCTTCCCACGGAATTTAAAGAAGTTACTTATACAGAGTATGAAAAGGATTTAAACGAAACGCTGTATAAATAAATCAAGAGTTCCGCAAGCGAAGCTCTTCCGCCCATCGGAGGACATGTGCTGCGGTGGGTCTGTTAAGGGTATACGATAAAAGAGCAGGAGACAGGGAGGCGTCTTCTGCTCTTCTAGATTTTGTACGATTTTGTTTTCGTACGATTCTATTTCTGTACGATTCTTGTTCCGGTCTCGCCGAGGATTCCATCTTTTGCTTTTTCAAGCAGGGTGATGAGCGCCTGGCGTCCCGGTTTGGACTCCGCGAAATCTACGGCTGCCTGTACCTTCGGAAGCATGGAGCCGGGAGCGAAATGTCCTTCTTCCATGTACTGTTTTGCCTCGTCCGGTGTCAGTTCATCCAGCCATTTCTGGTCGGGTTTTCCAAAGTTTACAGCCACTTTTTCCACAGCGGTGAGGATGATAAGAAAATCCGCATCCAGCTCTTTGGCAAGAAGACAGCTTGCGAAATCTTTGTCGATGACCGCGCTGGCTCCTTTCAAGTGGTTGCCCTGACGTGTTACGGGGATTCCGCCGCCTCCGCAGGCAATGACGAGGTCACCGGAGTTTACCATTGTACGGATTGTGCCGATTTCCACGATTTCCTGCGGTTTAGGGGAGGCAACAACACGGCGGTAACCCCTGCCCGCGTCTTCTTTCATGACATAGTCATATTTATTTTGCATCTCCTCCGCCTGCTCCTTGGTGAGGAACTTGCCGATTGGCTTGGACGGATTAGAAAATGCCGGGTCCTCTGCATCCACGCGAACCTGTGTAATCATGGTAGCTACCGGGATATCTGTGATGTTCCGGTTCAGCAGTTCTTCGCGCAGGGCGTTCTGCAGGTCATATCCGATATACGCCTGGCTCATGGCAACGCAGACGGATAACGGAGTGTTGGGCTGCTGCGGGTCTTCGTGTGTCAGAGCGAGCATGGCATTGTTGACCATGCCGACCTGAGGACCGTTGCCGTGCGCAACGACAACTTGACAGCCTTCTTCAATCAAATCTACGATGGCGCGGGAGGTAATCTTCACCGCTTTCATCTGCTCAGGAAGCGTATTGCCGAGAGCATTTCCGCCCAGGGCGATAACGATACGTTTTTTCTTTTCCATAGTGTTCCTCCTGAATTATGCTTCTTTTACAGCAGCGATAGTCTCCACCTCACAGAGCACACCCTTCGGAAGCTCTTTGACCGCTACGCAGGAGCGTGCCGGTTTTCCGGTGAAATATTTCGCGTAAACTTCGTTGAATGCAGCGAAATCCTTCATATCTGCCAGGAAACAGGTTGTCTTGATGACATCTGTAAATGCAGCGTTCTGGCTCTCTAAGAGTGCCTGAATATTCTTCATCACCTGTTCCGCCTGTTCCTCAATTGTAGTGCCTGCAACATCACCGGTTTCCGGGTTCAGCGGAATCTGTCCGGAGAAAAAGGCAATCCCATTGTAGATGATTCCCTGAGAGTACGGTCCAATGGCAGCGGGAGCCTTTTTGGTATCCACATATTTTAACATCTGAAATCCTCCTAAATCTTATGTCGTCATATAGCAGCCTGCCCTCTGAAAGGAGGGCAGGAGTGCAAGTTAATCTTTCTTAAAAAATCCGGAAAATTTTTCTGGATAATCTTTTTACTCAAAAACGCGAGGTGTCTTTTTCTCTTCCAGCTTTTTCAGGACATCTGCCGGGTCAGCAAATTTTGCCAGGAAAATCATAGCTGCGATGATGTATGGTTTGTAGCTCGCCTCTTTGTAGAGCGGGTCTCTGTAGCGGTCGAATACGGTAGCGTCAACTTCGCCTTCCTCGCAGCTTACGCCTGTGATGTCTGCAGGCAGGCAGTGCATGTAGAGCGCTTTGCCGTCTTTTGTGGTCTTCATCAGTTCCTCTGTACAAGCCCAGTCTTTGTGCTGTGCGTTCTGTGCCAGCAATTCTTTCTCCAGAGCTTTGATTCCATCCAAATCGCCGTTTCCGTAAAGCTCGGTACGTTTCTCCATTGCAGCGAACGGAGCCCAGCTCTTCGGATAAACGATATCCGCATCTTTGAATGCCTCAGCCATGTCATTTGTCTTTGTGAAGGTACCGCCGGATTTCTTTGCGTTCTCAGCAGCTACTGCTTCCACTTCCGGGAACACCTCGTATCCTTCCGGATGAGCCAGCACAACGTCCATACCGAAACGAGTCATCAGACCGATGATTCCCTGGGGAACAGAGAGCGGTTTTCCGTAGGAAGGAGAGTAAGCCCATGTCATGGCAAGTTTCTTTCCTTTTAAGTTCTCTACACCGCCGAACTCATGGATGATGTGCAGCATATCTGCCATCGCCTGTGTCGGGTGGTCGATGTCGCACTGTAAGTTTACAAGGGTTGGTTTCTGCTCAAGGATGCCGTCTTTATTTCCCTGTGTCACAGCGTCCACTACTTCGTGCATGTAAGCATTTCCTTTGCCGATGTACATGTCGTCACGGATACCGATAACGTCAGCCATGAAGGAAATCATGTTTGCTGTCTCACGGACAGTCTCACCGTGTGCTACCTGGGATTTGCCTTCGTCTAAGTCCTGTACTTCCAGACCAAGCAGGTTGCAGGCGGAAGCGAAGGAGAAACGGGTACGTGTGGAGTTGTCGCGGAAGAGGGAGATACCAAGACCACTCTCAAATACCTTTGTGGAGATGTTGTTCTCTCTCATGTAGCGCAGAGCGTCAGCCAGTGTGAATACAGCCTCCAGCTCATCGTCTGTCTTCTCCCATGTAAGGAAAAAGTCCCCGTTGTACATGTCCTTAAAGTTCAGCGCGTTCAGCTTATCGATATAATCCTGTAATGTTTTCATTTTTTAATCCTCCTGAATTTCATTTTTATTTTTTTGTTAGCGGAAAGTCCTTTGGACTGACCCGTGATATAAAAAATTCTTTTATATGGTGCGGCAAAATAGGTTTTCTTTGTTCTGAATGGTTGACAGTTGATTACTCACAGTAGGACTTCGGAAGTGCTGCGTAAACAGCTGCGCATGTTACGAGGTCCTGTTTCCATGTCTTCTCGTTCGGCGCGTGAGCCTGTGCTTCTGCTCCCGGTCCGAATCCGATACATGGGATACCGTTTCTTCCCATGATGGAAACACCGTTTGTGGAGAAGGTCCACTTATCTGTCAGCGGACGGCTCTGGCGCATTTCAAGCGTTTCCTCTGCACCGATTCTCTTGTCGCCATAGAGAGAGGTGTATGCTTTCTCCAGTGCTTTTGTCACCTTGTGGTCTTTCGGAATCGCCCATGTCGGGAAGTAGCACTCAATCTCATAGACACATCCTGTGTAGGAAGGACGGTCATAGTTGTACATGGATACGACTACATCGTCGCCGTATTTCTGTACGCTTGGGAGCGCGCGAATCTCATCCAGGCAGCTCTCCCATGTCTCACCGAATGTCATACGGCGGTCAAGGGATACCGCGCAGGAGTCTGCTACCGCGCAGCGGCTCGGTGATGTGTAGAAAATCTGGGATACAGTCACAGTACCGCGTCCGAGGAAACGAGCTTCCTCCCAGTCCGGGTTGTATTTCGGATTTAGCATCTTTACAAGACCTTTGATTTCTGTCTCGTCTGCGTCATCGTTTTCATTGAGGGAGCGTACATCCTGAAGGATATCAGCCATCTTGTAGATTGCGTTGTCACCGCGTTCCGGTGCGGAACCGTGGCAGGATACGCCTCTTACATCGATACGGATTTCCATACGTCCGCGCTGTCCTCTGTAGATACCGCCGTCAGTCGGCTCTGTGGATACAACAAACTCCGGACGAATCTTGTCTTCGTTGATAATGTACTGCCAGCACAGACCATCGCAGTCCTCTTCCTGGACACTTCCGACTACCATAATCTTGCAGCCTTCCGGGATGAGGTCTAATTCTTTCATGATTTTTGCGCCATATGTAGCAGATACGATACCGCCGCACTGGTCAGACACACCGCGTCCGCCAATCTCTGTGTCAGACTCGAATCCTTCGTATGGGTCAAAGGTCCAGTTCTCGATGTTTCCGATACCAACGGTGTCGATGTGCGCGTCAAAAGCGATAATCTTGTCGCCGGTGCCCATGTAGCCGATGACATTTCCCTGAGGATCGATGGTAACTTCATCGAAGTCCAGTTTTTTCATCTCTGCGGCGATAGTTTCGATATGAGCCTTCTCATCACAACTCTCGCCGGGGTTCTTGACGATGGCACGCAGAAATGCGGTCATGTCCTTCTCATAGTTCTGTGCAGCTTCTTTGATTTTGTTCAAATCCATAATTCTTTTCTCCTTTATATATTTTTATGAATTTTTGAAGTGTTCATTTTTAATAAGGTTGCTGTTAGTACGCCTTTGTCTGTTTAGCGTTCATTTCCATCCCATACGATAGATTTGTAACGGTCCGGGTCTGTATCGCCTTCGGTGGAGAAGAGCAGTACTTTGGAAGTCTCATCCAGACCTAAGTGCTCTCTTAAGGGGGCGTATTCGTCCATGGTCATGATGCAGGCGAGGGCGCCGAACGGAGCCGCGCCGGATTCCCCGGAGGTGACAGGAGAATCTCCCTTGATGGGAGCTGCCAGCATACGCATACCCTTTGCCGCTACCCAGTCAGGGGCAGCTACGAACGTATCGACATGGTTCTTTAAGATGTCCCAGGAGATGGTGTTCGGCTCGCCGCATGCCAGACCTGCCATGATGGTCACCATATCTCCGTCTACAATCTGGAGGCTGCCGTCACCGACGGACGCTCCCTTGTAGAGACATGCCGCAGCTTCCGCTTCCACCACAATAACCTTCGGCGGATTGTCGGGATAGCGGTTTGCGAAGTATCCCTGGACTGCTCCGGCGAGAGAACCAACGCCTGCCTGGATGAAAACGTGGGTCGGACGGTCACATCCGGCTTCGTGGAGCTGCTCGTCAGCCTCCATCGCCATGGTGCCGTAACCCTGCATAATCCATGCCGGGATTTCTTCATATCCGTCCCAGGCGGTATCCTGCACCATGATGCCGTTCTCGGTCTTCTCCGCCATGGCGTTTGCCATGCGGACACATTCATCGTAGTTGTATTCTTCAATCGTTGCCTGCGCGCCTTCTGCCAGGATGTTGTTGAGTCTGGTCTGTGTGGTGCCCTTAGGCATGAGGACAACCGCTTTTTGTCCCAGCTTGTTGGCTGCCCATGCCACGCCGCGACCATGATTTCCGTCTGTGGCGGTAAAGAAGGTCGCCTGTCCAAATTCCTTCTTCAGCTCATCTGAGGTCAGGACATTATATGGAAGTTCAGAAACGTCCTTTTTCGTCTGCTTGGCGATGTACTTTGCCATGGCAAAAGAACCGCCCAGTACTTTAAAGGCATTCAGCCCGAACCGGTAAGACTCATCCTTGATATAGACCTCTTTCAGCCCCAGGTAGGATGCCATCTTTTCTAATCCTGTGAGAGGAGTGATGGTGTACTGAGGAAAGCTCTCGTGAAAAGCACGTGCTTTTTTGACTTCCTCAAGCGCCATCACCTTGAGCTGTGAATCCTCGGTTTTAGGCATTTGGTTGACTGCCCATTTGATTGTTTCCATTGTTGAAACCTCCTTAAATATTTTTCATGGTTTTGTGAAACATATCTGCCTTGTCGGGAAATACCGCATATAAATAGGAAATATGGGGTGTCATTTCCCGGCGTCCATGTAGCTGTAAAGTGTGAATTTGGAAATCCCCAGCAGGGAAGAAACTTTGTCGCCGGATTTTGTGATGAGAAAAGCTCCGGCATTGTTTAAATACTGTACGACCGTTACCTTGTCATCCTTATTCATCAGTGCGACCGGTTTTCCTACGAGTGCGATTGCCTGCTCAATGAGCTGGTCTAACAACTCAGTGACATTGTGGGGAATCGTTGTGGGAGCGCTTTTTGGCTCCTCGCTGCCGTCGGTGCGGCTCTCTGCTTCGGTCTGAATCAGCGGTTGGACTGCGGACTGGACGGTGAGCAGTGCTGTGATGTCGTAATTCAGGGAAAAGAGGTAATCAATATTGTTGTCCTCTCCTCTGATATACATTGTGCTCGATTTCAGTATCCTGCCGTCATCGGTCTTTGTCAGGTAAGACAGCTTATCCTGTATTTTTTCCGGGTCGGATTTCAACGCTTCCAGTACAATTCCGGAAGGTCCGTCCCCTGTCTGCCGGTTGGACACGTGTCCGTTCTCTATGTAGACAATCGAATGTGTCAAATCCTCCTGATTCAAATCGTGGACGACGATTTCACAGGAAGAGCCGAACTGTACTGCGAGACCATGTCCAATCTGTTTTAAGAAGTCCAGTTTACAGGCCATTTTCCTCCCTCCTTTCTGTGTGGGATAAAGCGAACAATATTGTTTCTTAAATCCATCATATCATAAAAAAATGGAAAATCAATACTTTTTCTAAAAAATTTTTAGGTTGCTAAAAATAATTTAGAATTTGTGTTGCAATTGGAGGGTTTTGATGGTATTCTATATACAACAAAAAGTGAGCGAAAAAACTTATGTGAAAAAGGAGAAGGAAAATATGTTGATTTTAGGAAACGGAAGAGTGATTACAAGAGACGAAAGTATGCCTTTTTTGGAAAACGGGGCAGTGGCGCTCGACGGAAACACTATCTGTAAGGTGGGCACTTTGGAAGAAGTAAGAGGGGCATACCCGGAGGCAGAGTATATTGATGCCAAGGGCGGGGTCATCATGCCTGCGTTCATCAATGCTCACGAACATATTTACAGTTCGTTTGCCAGAGGGCTCTCCATCAATGGATATAATCCGAACGGCTTTCTGGAGATTCTGGATGGCATGTGGTGGACCATTGACCGCAATTTAACGCTGCACGATACATATTTGAGTGCTATGGCGACTTATATTGATTGTATCAAGAACGGCGTTACGACAATTTTTGACCATCACGCGAGCTTCGGTTCCATCCGCGGTTCTCTCTATGAGATTGAGAAGGCGGCGAAGGAGACAGGCGTGCGCTCCTGCCTATGCTATGAGATTTCCGACAGGGACGGCAAGGAGAAGGCAAAAGAGTCTGTGATGGAAAATGCCGAGTTTATCCGCCATGCGCTCAAGGATGATTCCGGGATGATTGCCGGGATGATGGGTATGCACGCGCAGTTCACGATTTCCGATGAGACCATGGAACTGGCGGCGGCGAACAAGCCGGAGGAAGTCGGCTACCATATCCACGTGGCGGAAGGCATTGAGGATTTGCATCACTGCCTGAAGACCTATGGGAAACGCATCGTGGACCGTCTCATGGACTGCGGTATCTTAGGGGAGAAGACATTGCTCGGTCACTGTATCTACATCAACCCTCACGAGATGGATTTGATTAAGGAGACAGGAACCATGGTCGTGCATAACCCGGAATCCAATATGGGAAATGCCTGCGGATGTCCTCCGACGATGGAACTGGTGCACAGAGGGATTTTAACCGGGCTTGGGACAGACGGTTATACGCATGATATGATGGAGTCCTTCAAGGTGGCGAATGTTCTCCACAAACACCATCTCTGCGACCCCAATGCGGCATGGGGAGAAGTGCCGCAGATGCTCTTTGAAGGAAATGCAAAGATTGCGGGCAGATACTTCCCGCAGCAGCTGGGCGTGTTAAAGGAAGGCGCGGCAGCGGACGTCATCATCGTGAATTACAACCCGCTCACTCCTATGCACGCGGGCAATGTAAACGGACACCTGGTATTTGGCGTGACCGGACATGACGTAGTGACCACTGTGGCGAACGGAAAGGTACTGATGAAAGACCGCAGACTCACCGGAATCGATGAGGAGAAAGTGATGGCGGACTGCCGTCAGGCGGCGAAGAATCTGGCAGACAGAATCAACAGCAGATAGGATGAAGGACAGATAGGATTAAAAGCAGACAGAATCAACAAAAGACAGGATGAGGGGATGTAGAAACGTATATGCATAAAGATTGTGTTGCATAGAATGCACAGGAAGGAAGAGAACATGAACACAATGAATGAAAAGAAAGCAAAAGCAGATAATGCGGAACTGTTTAAATGGGAGGGAAAACCGAGCATCGGACAGATGCTGCCCCTGGCGCTGCAGCATGTACTGGCTGCGGTTGTGGGGTGTGTAACCCCGGCAATCCTGGTGGCGAATGCCGCAAATGATGCGGGCGGCAATGTGAATATGGGACTTTTGATACAGGTCTCTCTTGTCTTCGCTGCCCTGTCCACCTTTTTGCAGCTGTTTGGAAATAAGATTCATTTGGGCTCCGGGCTTCCGGTCATCATCGGTGTCAGTTTCGCGTATGTGCCGACGATGACGGCAATCGCCGGACAGGCGAAAAATGTGGATACCATACTGGGCGGTATGGTCGTGGGCGGTGTTGTCGCGATTATCGTTGGGCTGTCCATCAAACAGATTCGGAAGGTATTTCCGCCGCTTGTCATCGGTACGGTTATCTTTGCCATCGGTCTGTCCCTCTATACGACAGCCATCAACTATATGGCAGGTAATTCTTCCAATACATATGAACTTGTGGTAGAGCAGCAGGGTAAGACAGCGGCGCTCGTCTACGGCTCCTGGCAGAACTGGCTGGTGGCGTTCATCACACTGGGCATTGTAGTGGCATTGAACCACTATGGGAAAGGACTGTTTAAACTGGCGTCCATCCTTATCGGACTGCTCTGCGGTTATGTAGTGGCGCTGTGCTTCGGTATGGTGGATTTCTCTGCGCTGTCCTCGGCAGGATGGTTCCAGCTTCCGATGCCGTTTGAATTTGGGATGAGCTTTGAGATTTCAGCCATTGTCCCGCTGGCAATCCTGTTCCTCGTCAACTCCATCCAGGCGATGGGAGATTTTTCTGCTACAACAAGCGGCGGTATGGACCGGCTTCCTACGGATAAGGAGCTGAACGGCGGAATCATTGGATATGGAGTGAGCAATATCGTGAGCGCCTGCTTTGGCTGCCCTCCCACGGCAACCTTCAGCCAGAACGTGGGAATCGTAGGCTCTACGAAGGTAGTGGCAAGAAGAGTATTTGCCCTGTCAGCGTCTATTCTCCTTTTTGCAGGGCTGATTCCGAAATTTTCTGCGCTGCTTAGAACCATTCCGCAGTGTGTGCTGGGCGGAGCAGTGGCTTCCGTATTTGCATCCATTGCCATGACAGGAATTAAGCTGCTCACAACAGAAAAGCTGACCTATCGCAATACGACGGTGGCGGGATTGTCCATTGCCATTGGCATGGGTGTCTCTTTGAAGGCAGGTTGCCTGGACCAGATGACACAGAGTATCCACAGCGCACTGAACATGAGCATGAGCCTGGAAAACTTCCAGTCCATCATCAACAACACCTTCGCATCTTCACCGGTGGTGCTGGCGACAATCTTTGCAGTACTCTTAAACCTGGTGCTGCCCAAGGATAAACCGAAGACAGAGGAAAAATAGGATGTTGAGCTGTACAGAAACAGCATTAACAAAATAACAAAGGAAATCAGGAGGTAAGATAATGAGCGATATTATGAAGCCAATGGCTTTTGAACAGTTATTAAACTGGATTATGACAGAGAAGGAGCAGTCGGGAACCGTATTCGGAGAACATCATCCGTACTGCGCGGACGAAAAATACAACCGCACCATTTTCGGACGCCCTCTGGAGACACCGGTGGGTCCGGCGGCAGGTCCCCACACTCAGCTTACTCAGAATATCGTGGCGGCGTACTATACCGGAAGCCGTTTCTTTGAACTGAAGACCGTGCAGGTGATGGACGGCGCGGAGCTCTCCGCTTGTGTGAATAAACCCTGTATCAAGGCGGACGATGAGTGCTATAACTGTGAGTGGTCCACGGAGCTCTACGTGCCGGAGGCGATGGAGGAGTACATAAAAGCATGGTTCCTTTTAAAGGTCATTTCCAAGGAATTTGGGCTCGGCAGCATGGACGGATTCCAGTTCAATATCAGCGTGGGCTATGATTTGGAAGGCATCAAATCCGAAAAAATTGATAACTTCTTAAATACCATGAAGCACGCTCAGGATTCAGAAGTATTTAAGAGCTGTAAGGCGTATCTGCTGGAACATGCGGATATGTTCAAAAATGTGACAAAAGAGGATATCGAGGGAATTTCCGGGGACATCTGCAACTCCGTGACAATCTCTACTCTCCATGGCTGCCCGCCCCAGGAGATTGAGAAGATTGCCATGTATCTCATCACAGAGAAGGGATTCCACACCTTTATTAAATGCAACCCGACTCTTCTGGGATACGAATACGCGAGAAAGACCATGGACGACATGGGGTATGACTATGTGGCGTTCGGGGATTTCCATTTCCTCGATGATTTACAGTACGAGGATGCGGTTCCTATGCTGACAAGACTGATGAAAGTCTGTCAGGAGAGAAATCTGGAGTTCGGCGTGAAGATTACGAATACATTCCCTGTTGATGTTAAACAGAACGAACTGCCCAGCGAAGAGATGTATATGTCCGGAAAATCCCTGTATCCGCTGTCCATTTCTCTGGCGGCGAAGCTGGCGAAAGAATTTGACGGACAGCTTCGGATTTCCTATTCCGGCGGCGCGGACTACCACAACATCAAGGGCATCGTGGATGCGGGAATCTGGCCGGTGACAGTGGCGACCACCCTGTTAAAGCCGGGCGGATATGACAGGATGACGCAGATAGCGAAGCTCCTGGAAAAAGAGGGAGATGTCTTTACCAAAGTCGATAAAGAAGCCGCGGCGAAGCTGGCAGAGGAAGCGAAGACAAGTCCGCATCACGTGAAAGCGGTCAAACCCCTTCCCTCCAGAAAGATGAAGAAACAGGTGCCGCTTTTGGACTGCTTTGTGGCGCCTTGTAAGGAAGGATGCCCGATTCATCAGGATATCCCGGCATACTTACAGCTTGTGAAAGAAGAAAAGTACAAAGAGGCGATGGAGGTCATCACAGAGAAGAATCCGCTCCCGTTCATCACCGGTACCATCTGTGCCCATCCGTGTATGAGCAAATGTACGAGGAACTTCTATGAGGACTCTGTCTATATCCGCGGCATGAAGCTGATTGCGGCGCAGAACGGTTATGAGGAACTCTTTGACAATATCACCGCGCCGGCAGTGACAAAGAGCGGAAAAGCGGCGGTTATCGGCGGAGGTCCCGCGGGAATGTCAGCAGCGTATTTCTTAAGAAAAGGCGGTATGGAAGTTACTCTGTTTGAGAAAAAAGGTGCTCTGGGCGGCGTTGTGCGCCATGTGATTCCTGAGTTTAGAATCCCTTCGGATGCCATCGACAAGGATGCGGCTCTGCTTGAGAAGATGGGCGTGGATATCCGTCTGAACACAGAAGTGAAAAGCGCAGAGAGCCTGAAGGCAGAGGGCTACACAGCAGTGGTATTTGCGGTCGGCGCTTACAAGCCGGGCGTGCTGAAACTGGAAGGAAAAGAGCCTGTCAACGCACTGAAATTCCTGGAAGAATTTAAGGCAAAAGACGGGGATTTGGATATCGGTAAGAATGTGGTTGTCATCGGCGGCGGAAACACTGCCATGGATACCGCGAGAGCGGCGAAACGCACAAAGGGTGTGGAACACGCTTATCTGGTATACAGGAGAACGAAACGCTACATGCCGGCGGATGAGGAAGAACTGCTCATGGCAGTGGAGGACGGCGTGGAGTTCATGGAACTTTTAGCGCCTGTGAAACTGGAGAATGGAAAGCTCCTCTGCGATGTGATGAAACTGGGCAATATCGACAGTTCAGGAAGAAGAGGCGTTGAGCCTACAGGAGAGCAGAAAGAAATTCCGGCGGACACAGTGATTGCGGCAGTAGGAGAAAAAGTACCATCCGAGCTGTACGAGAGCAATGGCATCAATATAAACGACAGAGGCAGAGCTCTGGTGAACGAGGAGACATTGGAGACAAACGTACAGGGCGTCTATGTCGTGGGCGATGGACTTTACGGACCGGCTACCGTTGTGGAGGGTATCCGTGACGGGCGCAAGGCTGCGGAGGCAATCGTGGGCGAAGGACTCTGCCGGGACTATGAGGCAAAGACCGATGAGGCAGTCATCTATGGCAGGAAAGGAAGCCTTGCGGATGAGCGCTCCGATAAGGAAGAGAGCGGAAGATGTCTGAATTGCTCCGCAATCTGTGAGAACTGTGTGGAAGCGTGCCCCAACCGGGCAAACCTCTCCATCCGCGTTCCGGGTATGGAGAAACACCAGATTATCCATGTGGACTATATGTGCAACGAATGTGGAAACTGCAAGAGCTTCTGTCCTTACGACAGCGCGCCGTATCTGGATAAATTCACTCTGTTCGCCAGTGAGGAAGATATGGAGGACAGCAAGAATCAGGGATTCGCGGTGCTTGATAAAGAGGCAGTGAAATGTAAGGTACGTTTCTTTGGCGAGACTTATCTCTGGACAAAGGGCGAAGAGACAAGGATTCCGGAGGCTTTGCAGAAGCTGATGGAAGCAGTGTGCAGAGAATATTCCTACATACTGCGGTAGATTCGCTTTTGCGAAGGGAAAACCCGCTGCCGAAAGCAATTTTGCGCAGATAAAAACAGGCGGGAAAGGAAAAACTGTCATATGAGAGCACAGTATTGGGATGGACAAGAGTTTCAAACTGTGCCGGCTATTCTGGAGGCGATAGGGGCGGCGGACCATGCAGCCCCAGTCGTTTCCGTTGTCGGCGCGGGCGGCAAGACCACAACCATCGGACGGATGGTGCGGGAGGCAAAGAAAAGAGGACGGGAAGCGCTCGTTTTCACTACCACGCATATGCGGGAAGAAAACTGTCCCTGGTTCACGCTGGAGAGTGAGGAGGGAAAGGAGAATCGTCTTGAAAAAATCGAGCGTCTCTTTCAAACTTACGGCAGTGTCTGTATCGGAAGGGCAGCAGACGGAGGAAAGATAACCAGCATTTCAGAGCCTCTGCGTGACATTCTCCTGGAAAAATGCCGTGAGAAAGGACGTATCGTGCTGATTGAGGCGGACGGCGCAAAGTGTCTGCCCTTAAAAGTTCCGGCAGAGCATGAACCGGTGATTTTGCCTGAGAGCACCCATGTATTGTCCCTGTACGGGATGGATGCCGTGGGCGGTGTGATGGAAGAGGTGTGTTTTCGCACTACGGCAGCGGCAAAGTTACTCGGCAAAGGCGAAAAGGAGCGGATAACTCCGGAGGACATCGCGCTTCTTTCAGCCTCTGAAGCAGGAGGAAGGAAAGGATGCCCTTTAGACGCCGCTTACTGGGTCATCTTAAACAAGGCGGATGGGGGCGAACGGCTTACAGCCGCGCAGAAAATCTGCAAAATCCTCTGTGACAGAGGGTCTAAGCATGTGCTTGTGACAGGAGAAGAGGTCTGAATGATGAAGATATTGATAAAAGGAGCCGGAGATTTAGCGACCGGAATCGCGTCCAGGCTGTACGGGGCAGGACACCAGATTCTCATGACAGAGATTGCAGAGCCCCTCACTGTACGCAGGAGTGTGGCACTCTCCCGCGCCGTGTATGAGAAGCGCGCGCAGGTGGAGAATATGACAGGAATCCTGGCAGCTTCCAGCGAGGAGGCGGAAGAAATCCTAAAGAGGGGAGACATCGCTGTTGTGGTGGATGAGAAGGCAAGGAGCCGCCATTGGTACTGCCCGGATGTCATCGTGGATGCGATTTTAGCCAAGAGAAACCTGGGGACTGCTATCACGGATGCGCCTATGGTTATCGGGGTGGGTCCCGGATTTACGGCGGGAGAGGACTGCCACTGCGTGGTGGAGACAAAGCGGGGACATACCCTGGGAGATGTCATCTGGAACGGCAGCGCCATCCCCAATACCGGGGTTCCCGGAAATGTGGGCGGCTACACTACAGAGCGTCTGATTCGTGCCGCGGGGGACGGAGTGATGGAGCCCAAAGCACAGATTGGGGATTATGTGGAAATCGGACAGACCGTTGCTGTAACGGGAGGTGTTCCGGTCACCGCGCAGATGTCCGGTATCGTGCGGGGGATGCTGCAGAGCGGCGCACAGGTGAAAAAAGGTCTGAAGATAGGAGATATCGATGCACGCTGCGAGAAATTCCACTGTGTTACCATTTCCGACAAAGCACGGGCTATCGGGGGCGGAGTACTGGAGGCGGTAAGCCGTTTCTCACAGATGAAGGGCAGGTTTGCCACCGTCATTTTAGCTGCCGGAAGAGCAGAGCGTTTCGGGGCAAATAAGCTGAAAGCGGTGGTGCATGACCGCCCGCTTTATGAGATGGCACTTAGGAGGGCAAACGCATTTTCCGGATATCCCACAGCGGTGGTGACGGGATATGAGGAGATTGCTAAGGCAGCCAGGGAGAAAGGTTTTTCGGTGGTGTATAACCATGAGCCGGAACTTGGAATCTCCCGGTCGCTGAAACTGGGGCTTACAAAAATACTTGAGGAAAGTCCGGATATCCGGGGAGTTCTATTCTCCGTCTGTGACCAGCCGAATCTCAAAACTTCCACGGTCCAGAGGATATTTAACGAAGCTTTTCTGCATCCCGGACAGATTATCTGTGCCGGACACGAGGAAAAAAGAGGAAATCCGGTGTTTTGGGACAGAGCGTATTTCCAAGAGCTCATGGAGCTTGAAGGGGATGCGGGCGGACGGATACTGATGAAGCGCTATCCAAAGAAAGTGCGCATTGTAGAAGCTGAGCAGGAAGAATTGAGTGACATCGACAGACGGGAAGACCTGGAATGCTTAAGAAAGGAAGAAGGCATATGATTACGGTTCTTGTAAATGGAAAGAAATATGAAGTAGAGAAGGATAAGAAACTGATGCGGTTCCTTCGGGATGATTTACACCTGACCTCCGTCAAGGACGGGTGCAGCCAGGGCGCCTGTGGAACCTGCACCGTGCTGGTGGACGGAAAAGCGACAAGGGCGTGTATCCCAACGCTTTCCAAGGTGGAGGGAAAAGAAATCATCACAGTGGAAGGCTTAAGCGACAGGGAGAAGGATGTGTATACCTATGCATTTGCCACCGCAGGGGCGGTACAGTGCGGCTTCTGTATTCCCGGCATGGTGATGTGCGCCAAAGGGCTTATAGACAAAAATCCGAATCCCACCCGGCTGGAGGTGGTTGCGGCAATCCGCAACAATATCTGCCGCTGTACGGGATATAAGAAGATTATCGAAGGCATCCTCTTAAGCGCGAAGATTTTCAGAGAAAATCTTCCGGTCGGGGATGACAACGGTGTTGTCAATGTAGGCCAGGCGATACAGAGGATTGACGCCAGGGAGAAGGTGACGGGCACCGGGGAATATCCTGACGACATCTACCTGGACGGGATGATTTACGGCAGCGCGGTGCGTTCCGAATACCCCAGGGCAAAGGTGCTGGCAATCCACGCGGAGGAAGCTCTGGCGATGGAAGGGGTCATCGGCGTGTATACAGCGGATGATGTGCCGGGTAATGTAAAAGTGGGACATCTCAAACAGGATTGGGATACCATGATTCCCGTGGGAAAAATCACACATTATTTAGGCGATGCCATCTGTCTGGTGGCGGCGGAAACACCGGAGATTTTGGAGAGCGCCAAGGCGAAGATAAAGGTAGATTATGAAGTCCTGGAACCGGTGCTTGACCCCTTTGAGGCGATGAAAGAAGATGCGCCTCTGGTACATGAGTCCGGCAATGTCCTGGCGCATGAGCATCTGGTGCGCGGAAATGCCGATGAGGTCATCGCGGCATCCAAATATAAAGTGACGCGGCATTACGAGACGCCGTGGACAGAACATGCCTTCCTGGAGCCGGAGTGTGCGGTAGCTATGCCCTTTGATGAGGATGGAGTTTTCATCTACTCCACAGACCAGGGAACCTATGATACCCAGCACGAGTGCTGTATCATGCTGGGACTGCCGCCGGAGAAGGTGGTCGTGGAAAATAAGCTGGTAGGCGGCGGCTTCGGAGGAAAAGAGGATGTCAGTGTGCAGCATCACGCGGCGCTTATCGCCTATCTGACAAAGCGTATCGTGAAAGTAAAATTGTCCAGACAGGAAAGTCTAGTTATCCATCCGAAGCGTCATCCCATGTGGATGGATATCACTACCGCGTGTGATGAGAATGGATATCTCACAGCGATGAAGGCAGTGGTCGTATCCGATACCGGTGCCTATGCTTCCCTGGGAGGACCTGTTTTGCAGCGTGCCTGCACCCATGCGGCGGGACCTTATAATTTCCAGGTCATTGACATCGACGGGAAGGCAATCTACACCAACAATCCGCCCGCAGGGGCATTCCGCGGGTTCGGCGTGACGCAGACCTGCTTTGGCTCGGAGAGAAATCTGGACTTGCTGGCTGAGATGGTGGGAATCTCGCCCTGGGAGTTCCGCTACCGCAATGCCATCCGTCCCGGACAGGTACTGCCGAATGGACAGATTGCAGATGATTCCACCGGACTGGCGGAGACACTGGAGGCAGTAAAAGAGATTTACGAGAGTGAGCCTTACGCGGGAATCGGCTGTGCCATGAAAAATGCCGGCGTCGGTGTGGGGCTTCCGGACTGGGGACGCTGCCGCCTGCTGGTTAAAGACGGAAAAGTGGAAATTCATGCCGGGGCTTCCTGTATCGGACAGGGGCTTGGCACCGTGCTGACACAGGTGGTATCAGAGACAGCCGGTCTGTCCCTGGATGAGATTGTATACTGCCGCCCGAATACGGCGGATTCACCGGATTCCGGTACCACATCGGGGTCCAGACAGACATTGATAACCGGGGAGGCGGCAAGGCGCGCCTGTGAGAAGCTCATCGAAGACAGAAAGGCAGCGACTCTCGCGGAGCTGGAAGGAAAAGAATACTATGGGGAGTATCTGGCAAAGACAGATAAAATGGGAAGCGATGTGCCAAACCCTGTTTCCCATGTGGCGTATGGATATGCCACCCAGGTATGTATCCTCAATGAGGATGGGACCGTGAAGAAAATGGTGGCTGCCCACGACGTGGGAAAAGCAGTGAATCCCATCAGCGTGGAAGGTCAGATTGAGGGCGGCGTGGTGATGAGCCTGGGCTATGCCCTGACAGAAAAATATGAGCTGAAAGACGGTTATCCGGTTTCCCGTTTTGGTACTCTGGGACTTTTCAAGGCAGATAAAGTTCCGGATGTGGAGGCAATTATTGTAGAAAAGCCGGGAATCAAAGAGGGATACGGGGCAATTGGTATCGGTGAGATTACGTCCATACCGACCGCGCCGGCGATTGCGGGAGCATACTATAAATGGAATCATGATTTCCAGACAAAGCTGCCGCTCGTGGGAACGCCTTACGAGAAAAAGAAGAAATAGAAAAGAGAACAAAGTGGGCAAGCCCACTTCAACTCCCCTTCCTCTCAATCTTGAGGGGCTTTCCCACTTTGCGCGCCGAGCGCAGTCGCTTTAGCGACATGTTACCTCATGCGCTCGTGTGCATTCCACCCGGAGGATTTTTGTTCTATAGGAAATTTCTCCGAATTTCCTATAGAATAAAAAAAGACAGAGTCATCCGGGAGAGAGACCGGATGGCTCTGCCTGTTACAGCGTAGCCCCAGACTTCTTGACAGTAACAACCGTTGCATATAAGGCAACTTTTATTTGGAAAGCAAGTTGTTTTTAAAAATAACTTGCTGTATAATACCAGTGAATGGAAAATTACATAGGAGGACAGTATTATGAAAAGAAGAAAAATGACGGCAATCTTACTGACAGCAGCGCTTGCAGGAACGTTGGCTTTGGGCTGCAGCTCCAAAGAGGAGACGAACAAAGCAACAGACGAGAAGACAGAGGCAGAGGCGGCTTCTGACGAGGAGCCTGTAGAACTTCTGATTGCGGCTGCGGCAAGTCTGGAGTATTCCTATGAGGACGAACTGATTCCCATGTTCGAGGAACAGAATCCGAACATTACCGTGAAGGGAACATATGACAGCTCAGGAAAGCTGCAGACACAGATAGAGGAAGGAATCGAGGCAGACGTCTTCATGTCCGCGGCAACGAAGCAGATGGATGCGCTGGTGGAGGAGAGTCTGGTGGATACAGATTCTGTTGTAAATCTTTTGGAGAATAAGATTGTGCTCATCACTTCCGCGGATTCTGATTTAGAACTGAATGACTTTACGGATATTACAAAAGCGGAGACTATCGCCATCGGTGACCCTGCCAGCGTACCGGTAGGACAGTATTCAGAGGAGGCACTGACCAACCTGGGACTGTGGGAGGAAGTTTCCGCTAAGGCAAGCCTTGGTACTAATGTGACAGAAGTGCTCAACTGGGTAGCAGAGGGAAGCGCTGATGTAGGAATCGTGTATGCGACCGATGCGGCGACAACCGACCAGGTGAAGGTGGTGGCAGAAGCACCTGCTGACAGCCTGGCTGCTCCGGCAATCTATCCGGTGGGAATCGTGTCCGCTTCCGCAAATAAAGATGCGGCGCAGAAATTCGTAGAGTTCTTACAGAGCGATGAAGCTATTAAAGTATTTGAAGAATACGGATTTATCAAGTATACTGAATAAGAAAAGAAAGAGAAAGAAGCTGTCGGTGTATAGGGCGCAGGTCAGAGTGCCGTCTGTACACCGATGCTGTATGAGGGAAGAAGGATGGAATGGTCACCAATCTTGATTTCACTTAAGACGGCATCCCTGTCTATCTTTATCACATTTTTTATCGGGATAGCAGTTGCCTACTGGGTGGTGAGGATGCGCCATGAAAAACTGAAGATGGTGTGTGACGGGATACTGACCCTTCCGCTTGTACTTCCACCGACGGTTGCAGGATTTTTCCTGCTGTACATTTTTGGAGTAAAACGACCGCTGGGTCAGTTCTTTTTGGACTTCTTCGGGGTGAAGATAGCCTTTTCCTGGGGAGCCACGGTACTGGCAGCGGTCGTTATTTCATTTCCCATGATGTACCGTTCTGCCAGAGGGGCTTTTGAACAGGTGGATAGCAACCTGCTCAATGCGGGCAGGACTCTGGGAATGTCAGAGTGGAGAATCTTCTGGAGGGTGCTGTTTCCCAATGCTCTGTCGGGTATCCTTTCCGGCGGAATCCTCGCTTTTGCGAGAGGATTGGGAGAATTTGGCGCCACGGCGATGATTGCCGGGAATATCGAGGGGAAGACAAGGACCCTGCCGCTGGCGGTCTACTCCAAAGTGTCGGCAGGAGATATGGAGGGCGCCTACCAGTATGTCTTTATTTTGGTGGTGATTTCCTTCTTTGTGGTAACTGGCATGAATTATGTGACATATGTGTTCCAGAAATATAACCGGAGGTAGGATGTGCAGCGATTAGAGGCAGAATTTCAAAAAAAATTGAAAAATTTTAAACTGGATATGCAGTTCTCCATGGAGGAAGGAACTTTGGGTATCTTGGGCGCTTCAGGCTGCGGGAAAAGTATGACGCTGAAGGCGGTGGCGGGCATTGTCACGCCGGATAGCGGTCTCATCCGCACAGACAAGACTGTCTTCTATGATGGGAGAGCAAGGGTGAATCTGGCGCCGCAGAAGAGACGGGTGGGGTATTTGTTCCAAAATTACGCGCTGTTTCCGAATATGACCGTGGAGGCGAATGTGGCGGCGGGATTGAGAGACCGCAGAAAAGAGAACCGGCAGAAGAAGGTGGGGGAACTTTTAAAACAGTTCCATTTAGAAGGACTGGAAAAGCAATATCCTTACAAATTATCCGGCGGGCAGCAGCAGCGGGCGGCTCTGGCGAGGATTCTTGCCTCTGAGCCGGATATTCTCCTGCTGGACGAGCCGTTTTCCGCCATGGACAGTTATTTAAAGGAGGAGCTGCAGTTAGAGTTAAAGGAGCATCTGAGTCATTTTCCAGGCTGTACGATTATCGTGAGCCATGACCGGGATGAGATTTACAGACTCTGTGACAGGACTATGGTCATGGGGGAGGGCGTCAATCTGGTGTGCGGAGATACGAAAGAGCTCTTTGATGAGCCAAGGCGCATGATGGCGGCGAGACTGACCGGATGTAAAAATATTTCCAGGGCGGAGAGAAGAGGCGAAGACAGGGTGTACGCCGCGGACTGGGGCATAGAATTTAGAGTACACCGGGAAATCCCGGAAAAACTCGCCTATGTGGGAGTGCGTGCCCATGATTTTCTGCCCGTGGGAGAAGGTACGCAGACTGAAAATCTCATCCGTGTATTGCCCGGAGAGAAAACAGAATCCCCCTTTGAATGGATTCTGTTGTTCCAAAATGCGGATGAACCAAAAGGGGCTATGTGGATGAAACGGGAGCGGGGAGATAAGCAAATACCGCGATTCGTACATGTAAACCCGGAAAAAATATTATTGTTGGAAGAATAGGAAACGTGAGACAGGAGGGGGAAAGATGTTTCATCCGGTGATTAAAGTAAAAATTTATAATGAAGATTTGGTATTTGGTCCGGGGCTTACTATGTTGATGAGCAGGATTGAACAGACCGGCTCCATGAAAGAGGCATGTGCTATGATGGGGATGTCCTACAGCAAGGGATGGAAAATCGTCAACCGCGCAGAGCAGGAATTGCACTATGACCTCATCGTGCGAAGGCATGGAGGGGACCGGGGCGGAAAATGTACACTCACGGAGGAAGGAAAATCCCTTCTGACAAGATATGAGAACATGAATGAGGACATCCGGGCATACACAAAAAAAAGATTCCGGGAATACTTTCCGGAATACAAAGAACAGATTTAAAAATGATAGAAACGATGTCTTCTATATGGTTTAGGCGAAGTCCAATGGCCGCATCTGCAGGCTGCAGATACAGCCATTGTCTTCTGTTTTTCATATGCTTAGAATAACAGGCAAATGTGAATCTGCTGTGACAAAAATTGGAAGAAATTCTAAAGAATATGAAAAGGTTATAAAGTACAAAAAAGGGCTTGCAAAAGTTCCATGATACACACATACCCTCTCTATACAAGGACACACACCTCTTGTAAAGAGAGGGTAGCAGAACTGAAAACGACAACGATTCTCTGCTTTGTCTACTTGGCGAGTACCGTGTGCATGGCGTCCTTGGAAGCCGTCAGCCACCTCTCTTTTTGCTGCTCAAACTGTTCGTACAGCCAGGCGATGGCTGCATCCATGCCTTCTTCCGAGAATGGGAAGGAGGCTTTTTCTATTTCCTCTGCGGGAGTCTTCTCAAAGGACCAGGGCTCCGGATAGATGTATACAGAAAAGGAATCCTCTTTCTCTGTATCCCCGTCTTTTTTCTTATCATACTGAAAAAAATAACGCATGCCGTTGTGGCTGCCTGAGAATGGTTCCTTTTTCAGTCCCCCTACGGGTATCAGTTTCTTATCAATCATGGTAAATTTCTACTCCTTCACGGTGATGTTCTGCTCCATTTCTTCCTCTTCAGGACCAGATAAAGTATAGCACATTTTCATGCGCAGTGCCAGGTAGAGAAGCACCGCATCCTGGAATTTCCGGGGATTGAGCCCGCATTTCCTGGAGATGCCGTCCAGCTTATACTGGAGGGTATTCTTGTGGAGAAATAAGCGTTCTGCTGTTTTGGCGAGGGACTGCCCCTCCTCAAAATAGACAGAGAGTAAGTTTAAATCCGCCTCGGATAAAGGCGAAACGGTCTTTTGAAAATACGCCTCCCGGTTGCCTTCTGACAAAGAGGAGAGGATGAGTTCTAAAGTAAGAGCGTCAAAGTCGGCAAAAGAGGAAGCTGTCCCGGCAAGACTTTTTAAGGCAGTCAGGGCTGAAGCATAGGAATCACAGAGAGAGAGGGCGCTTACCGCCTTTCCCGCAGCGATGCGCAGAGTCTCTCCGTATTTGCCGGCAAAGCCTTTTAAGGTGTCTTTATATTTCTGATAATCCGTATCCGCGATGACAGCCAGATATTCATCCGGGTAGTGATAGGTGTAGAGGCGGATGTGGGTGCGGGTGAATAAATCCATGATTTTCTGCTCCATCAGCGGCAGTTTGTCCGGGCGGTATCCGGCGTCCATGTGGAGGATGATAAGCCGCTTAGGAGCTGTCTTTCCTATGCCAAATTCCTCCAGGCAGTCCAGAAGGTAGTCGGAGTTGTCCGGGTGCGCGCGCAGGAGAGACTGCAGGATATGGTGCCGTTTTTCCGCCTCGCTGCGGCTGAAAGCGCTGATTTCCTGTTCCCGTATGAGGAGACGCGTGATGCGCTCCGCGAGGTAGGCAAACTTGCGCACCTCTTTTGGCTCACCGCTGATGCCGATGACGGCGATAATGGAATCCCTGTGGTAGACCGGGAGATTTACGCCCTTATGAGTACCGGAAAATCCGGTGTCCGTGTCCACTTCCAGAAGACTGCCTGCCTGCGCTGCCTTTTTGCCAATCTCATGGTATGTCCCGATGCGCGCTTCATCAGTGCTGGCAAAGATGACACCGGAGCAGTTGATGAAATTGACATCATACCCGCAGACATCCTTGACAGTATTTACAATCTGCTGCGCTAAGTCCTTGTCAATCGTGGAAATCATAAGAACCTCCTTTTTTTCTGCCGTGTATCAGTAAAAATCTTTATTTTGAGTGTGTCCCCCAGGGGATGCGCCATGTGCGCAATCGGAAAATGCCTGCTGACGCAGCCACGCTTCAACACAGGAATGTGCGAAGCATATTCTTATTTAAGTATAAAGAAAATTTGGTACAAATACCAGAAAAAGAATGAAAAAATAAAAGAAAATTGGTACTTATCCGGTTTGAACTGGACAAAGTGTATTTCCTGAAAGTGGAAATACCAGGAATTTCTAAAAAGTGAATGAAAGAGGAAAGGGGGCTGGAAAAAAACAAAATGTAGTGGTATAATAGTTTCCACTTGGCGAGGTTATTTCGAGCCTTAGTGGGACTAATACCTGGACACTTAGCGAATGCAAGGCAAAGGCGCAGCATGAGGTTAGTGGAACATGGTATAATAGAGGACAACGGAAATGGAGGGATAGAGAATGAAAATAGCAGTGACATATGAAGACGGCGAAGTGTTCCAGCACTTTGGACACTGCGCGTCATTTAAATTTTACGAGGCAGAAAATGGCGAAGTGGTCAATGCTGAAGTCATCAGCGCGGCAGGGAGCGGACATGGCGCTCTGGCAGGTTTCTTAAAAGGGAATCAGGCAGACGTGCTCATCTGCGGAGGGATTGGCGCAGGTGCGCGCATCGCTCTGGCAGAGGCGGGAATCGAACTGTATCCCGGTGTGTCAGGAAATGCCGATGAGAGTGTGAAGGCATTCCTTGCCGGGGAACTTCGTTATGACCCGGATACGACATGCAGCCACCATCACCATGGGGAAGGACATGACTGCGGTTCCCACAGCTGCGGGGAGGACAAGCAGGGCTGTTCGGGGAATCACTAAAGCCCCTGGTGAGATGTATCATTCTGAAAAGAGAGTCGAAGCGGCAGGGACATAATTTTAAAAAGAAGACCCGGTGGGGCAGACACATGCTTTTAAAGGAAAGATGTGCTGTCCGCATCGGGTCTTTTTTCGGCTGTGACGAGTCAAAGTCTGGGTTTGTGTTATTTCCGGTTTTTAAAACACCCCTTGGGTTCTGCCATGGCCATGAGCGAAAGTCGGGGCTTTCACTTATTTCTCGGCAGCGACCTCCGCAAATTCGCAGGTCACTAAATCCTCATAAAGAGCCCGTTCACTCAATTCTCCGGCACTCTCCAAGATATCCTGGAGCAAATCAAAGCTGCTCTCTTCAAAAATCAGATTTTCTTTCCAGGTATCCTGGTCATAGTAACGGGTCACGATGGTCGTGATGGTTTCCAAATCTGTTTCCGGGAACTGCGGCTCAATGACTGCGGCAATCTCTTCCGGGGTGTGGGACTGTACATAGTCCATGCCTTTCTGCAGCGCGTTGGTGAAGCCCTGAATGACATCAGGATTCTCTTCTATATAGCTCTTCTTTGCACTGAAAGCTGTATAGGGCACATATCCGCTGTCCTCACCGAGGGAGGCGACAACATAACCTTTGCCTTCGGATTCCAGAGTTGTGGCGCCGGGTTCAAACTCCACCGTGAAATCGCCCTGTCCTTCGGAAAAGGCGGCAGCAGTGGAACCAAAGTCAATGTTTTGATTGATTTCCAGGTCCGTTTCAGGGTCAATTCCATTTTCCTTTAAGATATATTCAAATACCATTTCCGGCATCCCGCCTTTGCGTCCGCCGAGGACAGTGGTGCCTTTTAAGTCTTCCCACGCAAAGTCGGTCATCTCTTCTCTGGCAACGAGGAAATTTCCTGCCCGCTGGGTCAATTGCGCAAAGTTTACAACATAGTCGTTGGCGCCTTCATTGTAGGTGTAGATGGAAGCTTCTGAGCCCATGAAACCGATGTCTGCCTCGCCGGAGATAACGGCGGTCATGGTTTTATCAGCTCCAAATCCGCAGACCAGTTCGAGGTTGATTCCCTCCTCCGCAAAGTATCCTTCCTCAATGGCTACATACATGGGAGCATAGAAGATGGAATGGGCAACTTCGTTCAATGTGATATCCACAGTCTCTGCCTGCGTTTGTTCGCCGGAAGCGGCGGTTTGCTGGGATGTCTCCTCCGTGTCGGATGCGCAGGCGCAGAACATTGTCATGACAAAGGAGACTGCCAGCAGGAGTGCAAATACACGCTTTTTCATAAAATCCTCCTGGTAAATACTATAATTGAGTTCCTAATACTATATGAGAAAGCGGAGAAAAAGGTGAAGGCAGCGGATGTCGATATACACCCGCTGCCTTTCTGATAACCGACGCTTAGATGATAGAATACCCATATCGCGGCAGTTTAAGATTTAATAATTGTCATGGTCTTCCTCGAAAGGATCGTCGTATTCGTCTTCATATTCATCACCGCCGGACCCTAAAGAAACAATCATCAAAATGATGAAGAGGACGGCGAACACAGCACAACCTGCGGCACTGTAGAGGAGCATGGAATCACTGCTTCTCTTCAAAAATGCAAATACAGCTCCGCCGATAGAGAAAATGGCGGGGAGCAGGAATGCGAATACGGTATTTTTTCTGCGCAGCAGGAATAAGAGGATACCGGACAATAAAAGGCACAATGCAAGGATGATGAAAATCATTCCTGCGCTGTCGGTATTTCCGGCAGTCACATCGCTTAATCCTGTAGTGAACGCTTTATATGTAAAGAATGCAAATGCAAGGAGAGAGAGGATACTGAAGATAATCTTCACAACAGTAAATCTCGGCTCATCCTCCTCGTACATCTCGTCTTCCAGATAATCCGGTTCCGGGTCCGGTTTCCTGCGGGCAGGGGCTGATTTGGCAGCAGCCTTTGAAGAAAGAGCGGCATCGCGGGACGCGGGACTCTTTTTCTTTCCGGAACGACTCTTCGGGTCCGTGGCGAGCATATCCTCATAGCCCTTTCTGACTGCCTTTTCTCTCTTTGTGCGAACCCTCTCCGGTGGGATATTGGCGTAGCGCTGTTCTTCAGAAGCGGATTGCGCGGCAGCCTGTCCTTCTCCGGAAGGTGCGACAGCACGTTTCGCGCTATTTGCAGAGGGACGCTTTGTTCCTGCATTATCTGCCGGACGCTTTTTGCCGTCTGCCGGGCGCTGCCTCTTCTGAACCGGATGTTTGCCTTCTGCCCTCTGGGTCGGGGCATCTGATTGTGAAGAAGCAGCCGTCTTTCTCGTTGCCGGAGCCGGCTTTTTCAATTCCGTTGTCTGAGCAGGAGCCCCCTTTGCCGAGGCGCCTTTAGCCGGAACAGATTTTTTGCCGGCATTTTGTCCCTGCGTGGGACGCTTTTTCACAGCTTCACTCTGTGCAGCCTTTTTCTGCGCCGCTTCTGCAGGTGCAGATGTTTTCTTCGCTGAGGGCTTTTCACCCGCAGGTGCAGTCTTGTGAACAGGTTTCTCGCCCTCAGGTGCAGTCTTGTGAACAGGTTTCTCACCCTCAGGTGCAGCTTTCTGAACAGGTTTCTCACCTGTCGGGACAGCTTTTTGAGCAGCTTTCTTTGCTGCAGCCTTTTTTGCACGTTGTTTATCTAAATCCCATTGCTTCTTACAGTCGCGGCAAATGGCATATTCATGAAAGATTGGCGTATTATTATCGTCCACGCCAATCTGCTTTTTCTGCAATTCGACTTCTTTTCCGCATATTGGACACTTCATAACCTGATTTTTTACTCCTCTCTTTTTCAATCGACAAATTTACAACGCTTCTATTATATCATTTTGTGGCGGTAAGGACAATGGAAAAATACAACATGTGGTCGAAATTTGGCGAAAAATAGATAAAAAGATGCTGCCGCATCCATGCTGTTGGATACGGCAGCCTGATGAAGGAAAGAAGAGGAGGAAGAAAGCTGGTCAGCCTATGGGTGTGAACTCTCCTTTTTGACCGGTATGAAAGGCGGACGGAACTGGTATACTTCATTATAGGAATCCAGTTCCTCCTCGGATTTAGCCAATGAAGGGATTAAACCGGTACAATCCATAGAAGAAGCGGCGTTGGCAAGATAATCAAAATCATCGATTATCTTCTGATTTTCTTTTGGGTTGAGCATAAAATTCACCTCGCTATTATTATTTCCCGCACGGAAAATTGTATTCTGGGAAAAATATGATATAATCTCAGTGGATAATTTTGTAAATTTTTAAAAAATAGATTTTTAAAGATAAACCAGGAGGAGAAAATGAATATCATAGCTGACACACATGCGCACTCCCTTATGAGCGGACATGCATATAGTACAATAAGAGAAATGGCAGCGGCAGCGGCGGCAAAAGGACTTCAGATTATGGCTTTGACAGAGCATGCGCCTAAGATGCCGGGAACTTGTGGGAAGTATTATTTTGAAAATCTGGATGTGGTGCCAAGGGAAATGTCAGGCATCCGCATGTTATTTGGGGCAGAACTGAATATTATGGATGCAGAGGGAAATGTAGATTTGGCAGAGGGCACCATCCGCGCACTGGATATTGTCATAGCCAGCGTTCATCCGCCCTGCTACGGGAAAAGCCGCACAGAGCAGGAGAATACACAGGCATACATCAGGACAATGGAGAATCCATATATCAATATCATCGGTCACCCGGATGACGGCAGATTTCCGATAAATTATGAGGAACTGGTGAAGGCGGCAAAAAGGACGCACACACTGCTGGAGCTGAATAATTCATCTCTGCGTCCCCAGAGCTACCGCAAAAATACCAGAGAAAATATGCTCATCATGCTGGATTTATGCAAACAATATGGCGTGCATGTCAGTACCGGAAGCGATGCGCACGTGGATGCGGATGCGGGAAATTTCACCTATGTAAAAGAAGTACTCTCATATTGCGATTTCCCTCAAGAGCTGGTGGCAACGACAGACTGGGAGGTGCTAAAATCCTTTTTAAATGTGGGAAAGACAGAGTAGCGGAGCCTGCACCATCCGTAAAACCACAGGGCGTGTTTATTGTGGCTGCTGCCAGAGTTTCATTCATGAAATGGCGTTTGGCTCATCAGCAAGGGCGCAGTTTGATTCTGAAGCAAGCATAGATTACCCCGTCCATCCTTGCTGTCTGATAAACAATCTATAAAGGGGTGGACTTTAAAAGTTTAGTGTGCTAAAATGTAACAGAAGTCATCAGACTGTTATAAGGAGAGTGTGGAGTATGAGCAAGAAGATAAGAACTGAGGCAGTAGACTATCTGTTTAGCGCGATTTTAAGTCTGGAGAATAAAGAAGAGTGTTATACATTTTTTGAAGATATTTGTACGATTAATGAGCTGCTATCTCTTTCCCAGCGCTTTGAAGTGGCAAAGATGCTGAGAGACCAGAAGACATATCTGGAGATTGCGGAGAAGACCGGCGCTTCCACGGCAACCATCAGCCGGGTGAACCGCTCTTTAAACTATGGAAATGACGGGTATGACATGGTGTTTGAACGTATCAATAAATAGCAGAAAATCCTTTATCGACCGTATTGCTCTTGATGCACTGACGATATGATTTGTGAATAGCGCATAAAAAAACGGTATTTTACAGCAAGAATTTTGGTATCAAAATGCTTTGAGAATGTGTATAATATAAATAAGAAAACACTTGTTTTCAGAGTCCATCAGATGAGATGTGTGGCGGTTCTGACACATCGGTAAAATAAAATGTAACCGAGTGGTGAGATGTGTGACGGTTCTGACACATCGGTAAAATAAAATGTAACCGAGCGATGGATGATTTAAGAGGGAGGGAAGCCTCTCTCTTTTACTTTAGAGAAAAGGGTGAGTAGTATAGATTTTACATATCAGATTTTAAAATTGTCGACAGATTTTTATGATACATATCCCCACGAAAAATATCCTGAAATATTATTAAAGCGGGAGCGGTCTTATAATTGTTTGTTATTGGAATCTCATTACGGATATTTTATCTGTATTCCCTATCGGAGTGAAATAAACCACCCGTATGCATTTAAATTTAAAGGTACGAAGCGTTCTAAACGGCATAGTTCCGGTCTGGATTATACAAAAATAATCATCATAAAAGATACCAGGTATTTCGATAACTCCCCCGCTATTATTGATAAAGATGAATTTTTGAAAACAGAGAGATTCATTAAGAGAATCAGAAACGAAGCGCTGAATTATATAGAAACATATATAAATCATATACAGAATACAGCGCCTGTAGATGTGGCTGAATATAAAAGAAAATATTCAAAATCTACACTGCCCTATTTTCATAAAGAATTGGGTATCGATTGAGGAAATTTACTCTTGAGGGACAGGGAGCTGTCAGATTTCCGGCAACTCCCCATTACGCGGACTGAAATATATTGTGTGCTATACACTTGACGCTATCCCTTCTTCATGTTAATCATGTCTGCTCTTGGAAAGAGACCCGTAAATGAAAAACGCAGCCATGGCGAGATTGGCTCATGGCTGCGGTCTGGTTCTCATACGGGTTATTTTTTCTTCTCCTCTTTTGGCAGTTCATCGATGAGTTTCTCGATGAGCTGTTTCTTTACATACACGTCAAAACTGAGATTACAGATGAAGGCAAAGAGTTTCAGGTATTCTCGGTCTTCCTCAGGAACGTCAGAAAAAGCAGTTTCCGATGTCTCATAGGCGCTCTGTATCGTCTCTTTTAACGAATCGATGCGTCCCTTTTCCATGCGGCAGACTTCCTCATACAGAGCAGACATAGCGAGGCTGCCCTCACCGCTGAAATACTTCTCGGTTATTGGATTTAACAGAGATTCAATATCCCGGATAGAGAGAATATTTTTAAAATAATAAATAAAAATCAGGACCAGCACGTGCTCTCTGGAGTATTTCTTCTTTATGGGAGGGGGAAGCAGATTATTCTTCGCATAGTTATTAATCATGGTCTTTGTCAGAATCTTGTCCTCCTCATAGCGCTTGGTGGAGGCGAGCTGACTGTCCATAAAGGTCGTCACCTGGTCCATATATAAGTCTATATTGGGAATGTCACCCGGATGGATATAGTCGATGCGGGAGATACTCTCCAAAATACTGTTCAGCATATCATTTGTATCAATTGTCATATTATCACCTCGATGTCTCCATTATATAGTAATCGAAACCAGATGACAAGCTTTTTTAAGGGCAAAATAGCGCGGTACTTCATACAAGAGCATGACCGCCCAGCCGATGGCGCAGGCAAACGGAATCCCGTATATCCCGAAATGCGGCACCAGGAGGAAGGTAAAGAGAACCCGCAGAGAAGTCTGGATAAAGGTGCCGACCAATGTGACGCGCATCTTTCCCATTCCGCGGAAAAATCCCTGCATGCCGTTGGTGAAAGCGGGGAGGAGATAGAAAAATGCCATGCTTGTCAGGTATTTGCTGCCGGTCTCGATGATTTCCGGGGCATGGGTATCTTTGACAAAGAGACTCATAATCGGCTCGCGAAATATTAACGTGGCAGAGCAGATGAGAATCCAGTAGCAAAATTCCAGCATAAGCCCTTTGCGAAAACCGGACACGATGCGTTCCTGTTTTTTGGCGCCCCGGTTCTGCGCGACAAAAGTGGTGATGCCGTGGGAGATGCTCTGCTCCGGCGTGAAAGCAAAGTCATCCACCCGTGTGACGGCATTGTAGGCAGCCATGATATCGATGCCCAGTGTATTGACAGAGCCCTGTATGAGCAGCTTCCCTATTGGCTGGCATGCCTGTTGAAGTGCAGTCACAGAACCATAGCGCAGCGTGGTGCGCAGGAGGTTTGCGTGTATCTTTACATCCGGCAGACCAAGCCGCAGGGCAGGGACTTTCCGGTATATGTACTGCGCACAGAGGAGGGCGGAAACACCTTCCGCAATGACTGTGGTGGCAGCGGAACAGGCGATGCCAAATCCCAGAAGACCGATGAAAATCAGGTCAAGGATAAGGTTGAGGATGGAAGAAAAGATGAGAAATTTCAAAGGAGTCTTTGAATCCCCGATGCTTTTCAGGGCGGCGGAAAATGCATTATAAAAATATGTAAAGGGCGCTCCCAGAAAAATAATCCTTAAGTAGACTGCGGTGGCAGGCTGTACACTTTGGGGTACCTGAAGCGACTGGAGGATGGGAACGGTGAGGGCACTTCCCAGGAGGATGATGACCAGGGCGGCGATGCACCCAAAGAGAAGAGAGGTCGCCATTTCATCCTTCAATTCCTGCATCTTTCCGGCGCCGAAACATTCACTCATGATGACGCCGGTGCCCATGCAGAGCCCGGAAATCCCCAGAATGATAAGGTTCATTACAGGGCTTGCCGTGCCGGTCGCCGCCAGTGCCTCTTTGCCGATGAAACGCCCTGCGATGACAGCATCAGCGGCATTGTATGCAAGCTGAAAGAAATTCCCCAGAATGAGGGGAACGGCATAGAAGAGAAGCTGCTTTCCCGTTCTGCCTTCCGTCATGTTCATTGCCGCCATTTGCCAACCTCCTTGATAATAGATGCTTCATATTGTGTCGTGTCCGTGCTGTGCGCCTGCGATATCCGCATTGTGCAAGTGTGAAACGCCGTACGTCTGCGATGTCCACACAGTGCAAATGAGAAACGGCGTGTGCCTGTGATGTCCGCATGGTGCAAATGCAAAACGTGGTGCGTCTGCGGTGTCCTTTAAATTTATTGTAATACAGAGAGGCGGATTTTCACAGCCTTGTTTTGAAAGAACGTGGAAAGAAGATGGGAAAAGTTCAGTGGAGGGGAGATAAGGGGAAAAGATGAGGAAAGAAAAAGAGATGGTTGACAAGAAGGAATGTGTGTTCGATAATGGAAATGTCCGATGTGAGGGGTGAAATGTCTTCACGCGGAAAGAACGCAGACAGGAGAAGTTTTATGAGTATATACGACAGTTTGAATGAACCCCAGAAAGAGGCGGTGCTTCACACAGACGGTCCGCTTCTGATACTGGCGGGAGCGGGCTCCGGTAAGACGAGGGTTCTCACCCACAGAATCGCGTATCTGATTGAAGAGGTGGGGGTCAATCCGTGGAATATCCTGGCAATCACCTTTACCAACAAGGCGGCAGGGGAGATGCGGGAGCGTGTGGACAATCTGGTGGGGTACGGCTCGGAGAGTATCTGGGTGAGCACCTTTCATTCTATGTGCGTGAGGATTCTCAGGCGCTACATCGACAGGCTTGGATATGATACGAATTTTACGATTTATGATACAGACGACCAGAAGACAGTGATGAAGGATGTCTGCAAAATAGCGGACATTGACACAAAAATATATAAGGAGCGCTCACTTTTGAGCGCAGTTTCCTCGGCGAAAAATGAACTCATTTCCCCGGAGGAATTTGAGTTGAACGCAGTCGGAGATTTTGGACGCCAGAAGATTGCCAAGGCATACAGAGAGTATGAAAAGCAGCTTCGGGCAAATAATGCACTGGATTTTGACGACCTTTTAGTCAAGACTGTGCAGCTCTTTCAGACGCAGCCCGACGTGCTGGAATATTATCAGGAGCGTTTTCGCTATATTATGGTGGATGAATACCAGGATACGAACACGGTGCAGTTTAAACTGGTAAGTCTCTTGGCGCAGAAATATCAGAATCTCTGCGTGGTCGGAGACGATGACCAGTCCATCTACAAATTTCGGGGCGCTAATATCAGAAATATTTTGAATTTTGAAAAGGAGTTCCCGGATACAAAGGTCATCAAGCTGGAGCAGAACTACCGCTCCACAGGAAATATTTTAAATGCCGCGAACGCGGTGATAAGGAATAACTGCGGCAGGAAGGAAAAGACGCTGTGGACGGAGAACCAGGTGGGGGAGAAGATTGCCCTGCGGCAGTTTGACACAGCGTACGATGAGGCAGATTATATTGTGTCTGACATTGGTGAGTATGTGAGGGAAAAGGGCGGCACTTACAACGACAATGCCATTCTCTACCGGACAAACGCGCAGTCCCGCCTTTTTGAGGAGCGGTTTGTGGCGGCAAATATCCCATATAAGATTGTGGGCGGCATCAACTTCTACGCACGCCGGGAAATTAAGGATTTGCTCGCCTATCTCAAAACGGTTGATAACGGTCAGGATGATTTGGCAGTGCGGCGTATTATCAATGTGCCAAAGCGGGGAATCGGACTGACGACCATCAACCGGGTGCAGGAGTCTGCCCTGGAGCGAGGGATTGGCTTCTATGAGGCGTTGAGAGGATTGGACTTGATACCCGGTGTGGCGAGGAGCGCGGCGAAGCTGGATTCCTTTATGGCATTGATAGAGTATTTCAAAGGACAGGCGCTAACAGAGAGCATTTCTGACCTCATGCAGGAAATCATAGAGAAGACCGGGTACATAGAGAGTCTGGAGGCGGACGCCAAAAGCGAGGATGAGACAAAGGAGAGAATTGAGAATATTGACGAGCTTCTGAACAAGATTGCCGCTTACGAGGAAAACTGCGAGGATATGGATGAAAAGCCGACCTTAAGCGGATTTTTAGAGGAGGTCGCGCTGGTGGCGGATATTGACAGTCTGGAAGAGGGACAGGACTATGTGGTGCTGATGACGCTGCACAGTGCGAAAGGACTGGAATTTCCCCGTGTCTATATGGCAGGCATGGAGGAGGGGCTATTCCCCGGCTATCTGACCATCAGTTCCGGCGATACGGAGGAGATGGAAGAAGAGCGGCGCCTGTGCTATGTGGGCATCACCCGCGCGGAGCAAAAGCTTACTGTGAGCTGCGCCAGAATGAGGATGGTGCGGGGTGAGACGCAGTATAACCGGATGTCCAGGTTTTTGAAGGAAATTCCAGTGGAACTGTTGGATACGGGCAATCCTTTTTCACCCGGGCGGCAAGGGAAAGAGATGGAAGAAAAGAGCACGCCATCGGCAGGCGCCAATCCTTATTTTCAGGCGAAAAAGGATTTTAAAGCACCGCCTTTCTCCGTCATGAAAGGAGCAAAACAATTCGCGGTGTCCAAAGAAAAAGGTTTGGATTACGGTATTGGAGACAGGGTATGCCATATCAAATTCGGTGAAGGAACTGTGGAAGACATCACAGAGGGCGGCAGAGACTATGAAGTGACGGTTGAGTTTGACTCCGCCGGGCGTAAAAAGATGTTTGCCTCCTTCGCGAAGCTCAAAAAAGTGGAATGAATTTGACATAAATTAGTAGTAATCTGAAAATGATAGTGGTATAATAACAGAAAGCAACCATTGTCGGCAAGACAGGGGGAAAGGACGGGAAGATATGAGCAAGGTAGAAGAATTAATCGCAGAAACAAAATTAAATGACTTACTTCGCAGGAATAACTCAGACAAACAGAAAAATACGGTGGTTTGGGTACTGGCAATCATCGGCGCAGTAGCGGCAGTGGCAGCTATCGCATATGGTGTATATCGTTTCTTCACACCAGACTATCTGGAAGACTTTGAAGATGATTTCGACGATGATTTTGATGATTATTTCAGCGAGGAAGACCAGGTATAACTGGAGCGTAAAGACTAAGACAGACAGGCAGGATGTGGTTGAAAACACTGCACCCTGCCTGTTTTATGCCGCGAAAGCAGGATGAGAAATAGCAGAGGATTAGAAGGACTATGAAAAAAGGACAGATTCTGGAAGGTATCATTGAAAAAATAGAATTTCCCAACAAGGGAGTCGTCTCCGTGCAGGGAGAGGAGAAAAAGGTTATTGTAAAAAACGGGATTCCGGGGCAGAGGATTAAATTTTGTATCAATAAATTTAAGCACGGCAATCCGGAAGGCAGACTGCTGGAGGTACTGGAACCCTCGACATTAGAGAAAAGAGCACCGGCTTGCAGTATATTTCCGGCGTGCGGGGGCTGTATGTATCAGACGATGCCCTACGAAGAACAGCTAAAGATGAAGGAAGAACAGGTAAAGGAAATCATGGATGAGGCAGCGGACGGGGCGTATCTGTTTGAAGGCATCAAACCCTCCCCGCAGGAGTTTGCGTACCGCAATAAAATGGAGTTTTCCTTTGGCGATGCCTGTAAAGACGGACCGCTGACCCTGGGGCTTCATAAAAAGGGGAGCACCTATGACGTGCTGACGGCATCTGACTGTCACCTGGTTCACGGAGATATGACGGCAATCCTCACCTGCGTGCTTGCGTACTTCCGGGAGAGGAACACTAGTTATTATAAAAAAATGCAGCATGTCGGATACCTGCGCCATCTGCTTTTAAGAAGAGGCAACAAGACAGGGGAAATCTTAGTTAATCTGGTCACGACCTCGCAGGAGGAGCCGGATTTGTCTCCACTTGTCAGACAACTCCTTGAGCTGCAGCTTGACGGGAAAATCGTGGGAATCCTGCACATCATCAATGATTCCCTGTCCGATGTGGTGAAAAGTGATGAGACGAGGATTTTGTACGGACAGGATTATTTCTATGAGCGATTGATGGATTTGGAATTTAAGATTACACCGTTCTCCTTCTTCCAGCCTAACTCCGGCGGCGCGGAGGTTTTATATAGCACAGTACGGGAATATATCGGAGATATCAAGGATAAGACGGTGTTTGATTTATTCAGCGGAACCGGAACCATCGCGCAAGTCCTCGCTCCTGTGGCAAAGCAGGTCATCGGCGTGGAAATCATCGAGGAAGCAGTGGAGGCGGCGCGGGAAAACGCTCTCCATAACGGTCTTTCCAACTGTAAATTCATAGCAGGCGATGTATTTCAGGTTCTAGATGAGATTACCGAGAAGCCGGATGTCATCGTGTTAGACCCGCCGAGAGACGGAGTGCACCCGAAAGCACTGCCGAAGATACTGGATTACGGGGTGGAGAATATCGTATATATCTCTTGTAAAGTCACCAGCCTGGCGAGGGATTTGGAGCTTATGCAGACGAGAGGGTATCGGGTGGTGAAATGCGTGGCTGTGGACCAGTTTTGCCAGACGGTGCATTGTGAAGTAGTGACGCTGCTTTCCCGAAAACGCTGATGTAATTAATGGAAAAGTATTGAAAAACAAGAAAGTTCCGGGAGTTTGGGCTGTTTAGACAACAGCTTAGGCTTCCGGCTTTTTATTAGTATCATTGAATAAAATAAACCAGATAGCTCAGTAAAAATCACCAAACTGTAAACAATAAATAAAATCTCTACCTCTATATTGACACGGTGTCAGAATGGTGATACAGTAATTATGCTGACGCTGTGTCAGAATAAAAAGAAGAATTGGAGGTACTCAGAAATGAAAAAGAATATCGGCTCACAGCTCGCTCTCTACCCGATGCCTGTAACTGTCATCGGAGCAATGAATGGAAATCAGCCTACCTGGACGTTGGTAGCCCACGTAGGCATCATTGGTCATGACCGTGTGCTTGTCAGCCTTGCCGCACCGCATTTTATCAACGGATGCATTAAAAAAACGCAGAAACTTTCCATCAATATCGTGAATGAAGAAATGCTGCCGCAGGCGGATTATGCCGGTTCCGTAAGTGGACTAAAGGAGGAGAAATCCGAATTGTTTGCCTATGAAATAGGCGAAGGCGGTACGCCGATTATCACAAGGGCGCCTCTGACTATGGAATGTACGGTGGATGATATTTACAATACGCCGAACTTTGAGAGCTTTATCTGCAAGATTGACAGCACTTATGTAGAGGAGGAACATCTAAATGAAGCGGGAAAAATCAACTATCAGACGTTGAAGCCGGTGTTGTTTGAGTTTCCGACATACGAATATTTGAAAACGGGAAATGTGATTGGGAAATGCCTGTCTTTTAAGAGGAAGGAGTAAAAAATGCCAAAAGGATCAGAAACACTAACAAACGCCCGCCGCAATGAGATTATCGAAGCCTGTGCAAAGCTCTATCAGACGATGAGCTTCAAAGAGATTACGATTAAGGAAATTGGCGGCGCAACCTCTTTTACAAGGACGTCTATCTATAATTATTTTCAGACAAAGGAAGAAATTTTTCTGGCTCTTCTGGAACAGGAGTATGAGCTGTGGATTGTGGAATTACAGTCTATCATGGACGAAAATGAAAGCCTTGACCGGGAGTCTTTTGCGGATAAGATTGCAGGAAGCCTGGAGCATCGGCGCCAGCTGCTCAAAATTATGTCTATGAATATGTACGATATTGAGGAAAACAGCCGGATGGAACGGCTTGTAGAATTTAAAACGGCATATGGAAAGTCGCTGCAGATTTTTGCCGATTTGCTTGCAAAATTCTTTCCTGCAATGGGAGGAAAGGAACGACAAAATTTTATTTATTGTTTTTTCCCTTTTGTTTATGGGATATATCCTTATACAGTTGTGACTGATAAGCAAAGGGAGGCGATGGCGGAAGCGGGTGTGAATTATACTTATCTTTCCATTTATGAAATCACATGGGATTGCTTAATACGGCTTTTGCCGGAGACAGAATTATAACAATTTAAGGAGGACAATACAATGAATTTACCGAAAATTGCGATGGGCGCCTGGGCATGGGGCGACACGGACGGTTACTTTGGAAATACGATGGCTGGGGAAGAATTTCGTCCGATTTTTGAGGCCGCGATGAAAGCCGGTTTGAGCTTGTGGGATACCGCGACTGCTTACAGTAACGGAGAATCTGAAAAAATCCTTGGCGGTTTTGTGAATGACGCGGGACGGGAAAATGTGATTGTATCCACGAAGTTTACACCCCAGATGGCAGCCATGTACGACAACAGTGTGGAAAAAATGTGCGATGCCAGCCTTGCGCGAATGAACATGGAGTATTTTGACATTTACTGGATTCACAATCCAATCGGAGCGCCGGAATATACAAAGCAGTTGATTCCTCTGTTGAAAAACGGGAAGGTAAAATCGGTTGGCGTATCGAACCACAACCTCGCACAGATTATAGAAGCGGAAGCGATTCTGAGAGACGCGGGATTTAGGCTTTCAATCCGCTGCTGCCTCAGCTTGGCGCCCTTGTCGGGGAATTAAAAAAGGTTGCGGCGGCGCACAACGTCTCTGCGGCGCAGATTGCCACGGCCTATGCTGTAGGTAAAGGCGTACTGCCGATTTTGGGCGTTACGAAGCTGTATCAGGTAGAAGAAGCGGTTAAAACAGCGGAGATTGTTCTTTCCGCAGAGGAAATGGCTTCCTTGGAAGCTGCCGCTGATGCGTCCGGCGTAAGTTCGATTCAGTTCTGGGAAAGTAAAATGGAGTAAAGAAATCAGTTCTGGAAAAGTAAAATGGAGTAAGGGAATTTACCCTGCAAAAAGGAGACGAAGGAAAATGAAGATTGTCATACTGGAAGGAAGCCCCCATAAAAAGGGTTCGTCTAATATGTTGGCGGAGCAATTTATCAAAGGAGCAGAAGAAGCCGGTCATAACGTGGAAATTCTCGACGTGGCGCACATGGATATGCACCCTTGTATCGGCTGCGAACACTGCGGCATGAACGGAGCATGTGTACATAACGATGATAACGATATAATTCGGGATGCCTTGCTGGGGAGCGATATGGTGGTATTTGTCACACCGATTTATTATTTCGGAATGTCCGCACAACTGAAAATGGTCATTGACCGTTTTTACAGTTATACCATAAAACTGTCCGCGAAGCATTTGAAGGCAGCGCTTATAACTGCCGCCTGGGACAGCAACGATGATGTGATGCCATATACGGCAGAACATTATAAAAAGATATGCCGGTACATGAATTTTGAAGACTGTGGAATGGTGTTGGGAACAGGATGCGGTTCCCCATCCATGACCCGCGGTTCCAGACACATGGATGCTGCATACAGGCTTGGAAAGTCTCTTTAGGAAGAGTGCAAACTGGATGTTACAGCAGATACATGAGTGGACTGTTTAAAGCAAAAGCTTTCCCTCAATAAAACAGATGTTGTAAGAACCTGCCAAACTATTGATTTATTTGTTCTAAAAATATTTTTACTGCCGGGGAAAATGTCTGGTACTTCTTTGTGACAATGTATAAATCAACCGAGAGTTCCGGTGTGATGGGGCGGAAGGTCAGGTTTCTCCCACGGGTATTTACCAACCCATCCAGGCACAATGCGTAGCCGATACCATGTTCCACCAAAAAAGTGGCATTATAGATTAAATTGTATGTAGCTGCCACATTTAAAACGGAATAATCGGCTCCAAACCATTCTAAATCCTGATGCCCGGAAAAAGTCTGCTCCGACAGAATCAGCGGAAGGGCTTTCAACTGGTCGATGTTGATTGCCTTCTGCTGAGCCAGGTCACAGTCTGACGGCATCAATAAGCCGTAAATGTCTTTTTTATGCAGATTGAGGTACTCATATTTTTCCTGCCTGATTGGTCCCAGCAGGAGCCCCATATCTACCAGCCCTTTGTCCAGGCGCTCTAAAATCATATCCGCATCTCCGCTGTGGGTGTGCAGCTGTACATCTGGATGCAGTCGGTGAAATTCTGCCAGAAGCCTTGCGATTTCATCCATGGCGATTGTCTCGCCGCAGCCGATGGTGATGTGCCCGCGAATCCTCTCAGCTCCTGTCTGAAAAGCATCCTCCGTATTTTCTATGAGATTCAGGATTTCCTGCGCCCGCCCGCGCAGAAATTCGCCTTCTTCCGTCAGGAACAGTTTTCGTTTTCCGCGGACAAACAGTTTTTTGCCAAGCTGCTTTTCCAAATCCATCATTTGTTTGGAAAGTGTGGATTGGGTGACATACAGTGTTTCCGCCGCCCTTGTTATATTCTGCTCCCTTGCAACCGCAAGAAAATAGCGAAGAAGTCTTGTCTCAATCATGTCTTTTTCCTCCTGTTATCTCTTTGGCTTGTCTTAGTTTGAGCCCGCTGCGTGAATGTGAGGCTCATCAGCACATTGGTTGTACGCCTTCCCTTTCGTAGTTTCAACATAGATTCAGTATAGCAGATTTTATCATTCCTCACAACGATGATAAAACATAATTATCAACTGTTTGTAATTATAATTTTCCTGCGTTATAGTAAGAAAAAAGAAAGGATGGTTTTCATGAGTCAATATATCTGTAAATTGAATGAATCGGTGGAACGAAACCACGTCCGTTATAAGAACCGCTACGGCATCGCCCTGGCAGGGGACCTCTATATTCCAAAAGGGCTGGATAAGGAGCAGAAGTATCCTGCGCTGGTGGTGGGAGCTCCCTACGGCGGTGTGAAGGAACAGGGCCCGTCTGTATACGCCAACGAGCTGGCAAAGAGAGGCTTTGTTGTCCTTACCTTTGACCCCTGTTATATGGGTGAGTCCGGCGGGGAGCCGCGTCATGTGTCATCTCCGGACTTGTTCAGCGAGAACATCAGCGCCGGGGTGGACTATCTGGGGCTGCTGCCCTATGTAGAGAGGAACAAAATCGCGGCTCTGGGCATCTGCGGAAGCGGCGGCTTCTCCCTCTCCGCTGCAGCCATGGACACCCGCATCAAAGCAGTTATCACAGCCAGTATGTTTGATATGAGTGTCGCCGCCCGTATGGGACAGACGCCGGAGCAGATTCAGGAGAAAAAGGAGCAGCTCTCCAAAAGACGCTGGAAAGACGCGGAAAACGGGGAACCGGAGTATATCCCCTCATTCCCGGAAGAGCCTGTAAGCGTCATCCCGGATGAAATACAGGGGCTGAACCGTGAGTTTTTCGAGTTCTATGCCACAAAACGTGGTCATCATCCCCGCGCGAGAGGGAATTTCACAACGACTTCGGATTTGAGTTTTATGAACTACGCACTGAACGACCATATTGCAGAAATTTCACCCCGTCCGATTTTGTTTGTTGTGGGCGAGCAGGCAGAGAGCCGCTTTTTTAGCGATATGGCATTTGAAAAGGCAGCTGAGCCGAAGCAAATGATAGTTGTGCCAAACTGCAACCATGTGGATTTGTACGATGATACCTCGAAGATTCCTTTTGATGAAATCGAGCGTTTTCTGCATGAAAATGTGACGTAAGGAGCGAACATGAGAAAGATAATCAGCATTGGGTCTGCACTTTTTTTGCTGTTAAGTGTCTCAGGCTGTGCAGCCCCGGATTCAGACAGCGCTGACCCACAGCAAAACGCTGCCGAAACAGAAGCGGAATCACAAAGAGCGACAGAATCACCGTCAGAGGATGCAGACGCAATAAAGCAGGAGGTAGCGACCATGAGAATTTCTGTTAAATCGGAGGAATATGAGATTATTTATGAATTGAACGACAGCAAGGCTGCCAGAGAGTTGTATGCGCAGCTGCCGCTTACAACTGAAGTGGAGCCGTTCAGCAATAATGAGATGACCTTTTATCCGGAAAAACTGGATGTCGCGGATGCGCCGTTTTCGGATGGGGAACCAGGTTCACTTTCCTACTATGCACCGTGGGGAGATGTCGTTATGTTTTATGCGCCCTGCGCTCCCAACAGCAGCTTGTATGAACTGGGCAAGGCAATTGTCGGTGCGGAATATATCGAAAATCTAAGCGGAACAATTACTGTGTCCGCTGCAGAAGAATAAACAGATAAGGGGAGTATTACAACGATAGAAAGTATAACATTATATAATGGTACTGCAATGCCCATGGAAGCCTTTGGACGTTCACTGCACAAGCTGGGGTTTGATTATCTCGACCTGTATCTCGTTCATATGCCGCTTGGCGATTACTATGGAGCTTGGCGGGCGATGGAGAAGCTGGGCGTGCAGCCGCAGGGGTGGGCTCCGTTTGCTGAGGGGGGTGAAAGGGATGTTCTCAGAACCGGTTTTACAGGAAATTGCCGCAAAACACGGGAAAACGGCGGCACAGGTGATTCTGCGCTGGAATATCCAGCAAGGTGTGGTGATTATTCAAAAATCTACATCAGTCTTTTCCTGGTCTGCGCTGTCACCTCAGGCTGTTTTTTCATGTCGGCTGCCTCCTTTATTTCTGATTATTATCCAACAAGTTGCCCGGATTTGTTGGTTGATGATTCAGGCAGAATTGATATATTATGCATTGCACAACAGGTTGTTGGATAATACAAGCGTAAGATAGGAGTGTGTAAGATAGGAGTGAAAAATTGGCGGCAGTCATTGGCTAACATACATGGAGGACTGTTATATCGGGAAATATAAATATGGCTGGTATCTGAAAAAACAGGTTGTATCCGAAATCGGAAACGGGTATAATCGGACTGGAGGACGTGCTATGTGCGGAAGGTATTATGTAGACGATGAAACGTTAAAAGAGATAGAGCGGATTGTCAGGCACTTGGAAGGAAGGCTCCCCGCCTATGGAAAAGGAAAAGACATCTATCCGTCCGGTGAGGCGGCAGTGCTCTTTGAAAAGACAGAAGAGTTGGCTGCAGGTGTGATGAACTGGGGTTTTCCGGGTTACGAAGGGAGCCGTCTGATTATCAACGGGAGGGCAGAAGGTGCCATGGAAAAACGGACGTTCCGTGAGAACCTGCTGCATAGGAGATGCATCATCCCTGCAAAAGGATTTTACGAGTGGAACAGGCAGAAAGAAAAAAATTCATTTTATACAGAGGATGGAGCGCCCCTTTTTATGGCGGGCTGCTATGGCTTTTTCGGGGAGGAGAGGCGGTTTGTCATCCTCACCACAAAAGCGAACCCTTCGGTTTCCTGTGTTCACGAGAGGATGCCATTGATTTTAAAGAGAGATGAGATAGAGAACTGGATTTTAAACGACAGCGCTGTGGAAGATTTTCTGAAAAAGACTCCGCCAATGCTGGCGCGCAGTCAGGAGTATGAGCAGATGAGCCTGTTTTAGGTGATACGGACAGATATGTTTGATTCCGGATGAAGATAATTTACAAGACAAAAGAAGCCTCGTTCTGTATCATAAATAGCAGACACAGGGAGGAAGCACAGGATATCTGAAGGATGTCCATGCCCTCTTTTTACCTGGAGACAGAGACGAAAATAAGACAACATGAGAGGAAGGATAAAATGGATAAGACACACGCAAGAGGACATCTGGCAGCAGTATTTACGATTCTGCTCTGGGGAACGACTTTTATATCGACAAAGGTTCTTCTCGCAGATTTTAAACCGGTGGAAATTTTATTCTACCGGTTTTTACTGGGCTTTTTCTTACTATTTCTGATGAAACCAAAGCGGCTTAAGACCGCTGGCTGGAAACAGGAGAGGTTGTTTGTGGTGGCGGGTCTGACAGGAATTTGCCTGTATTACCTGTTGGAAAACATCGCGCTGACCTATACACTGGCGTCCAATGTGGGGGTCATTGTGTCTGTGGCGCCATTTTTTACGGCGATACTGGCACATCTGTTCATACGGGGAGAGGAAAAGCTGAGAGGGACGTTCTTTCTGGGCTTTGTGGTAGCTATGGCGGGAATCGCCCTCATCAGTTTCCAGGGGACTGGGGTAGAACTAAACCCGACAGGAGATTTACTGGCGGTGCTGGCGGCATTTGTGTGGGGCATCTACTCCATAGCAACGAAAAAAATCAGCGAATTCGGATATTCCACCATTCTGACGACCAGGAGGAGCTTTTTTTATGGGATTCTTTTCATGATACCCGCGTTGTTCCTGTTTGATTTCAAACCCGCGCCAGAGCGTTTTGCAAATCCGGTCAATCTGTTCAATATCCTGTTTCTCGGTCTAGGGGCATCCGCTGTCTGCTTTGTGACCTGGAATCTTTCCGTAAAAATACTGGGAGCAGTGAAATCCAGCGTCTATATTTACCTGACGCCTGTCATTACTATTATTGCCTCGGTGCTGATACTCCATGAACCCTTTACAAAAACTGTGGCAGTGGGGGCAGTACTGACACTGACCGGGCTGGTGCTTTCTGAAACAGGAAAGAAAAAGTAAGCGTTGTTATCGAACACTACATCATAAATAAATGTCATACGGCGGCATTTCCTCAAAAAGGAGTGTCGCTCTTTTACGTTGTTCCATAAAATAGAAAGAAAAAGGGAAGTGCCGGGCATGGTCACGATAAGTTTATGTATGATTGTACGCAATGAGGAGGACGTGCTGGACCGCTGCCTGTCTGCGGTGAAAGACCTGGTGGAGGAGATTGTCATTGTGGATACCGGGTCAGAAGACAGGACAAGAGAGATTGCCGCAGCATACACAGAGCGGATTTTTTCCTTTCCGTGGGTCGATGATTTTTCGGCTGCGAGAAATTTCGCTGCGGGCAAAGCTCGGATGGAATACTGGATGTGGCTGGATGCGGATGATGTGATTTCCCCAGACAGCGCGCAGAAATTCCTGGAGATGAAGGAGAGGCTGGACACAGACACGGATATGGTGATGATGCCGTATCAGACCGGATTTGATGAGCAGGGACATCCGGTTTTTTCTTATTACAGGGAACGCATCATAAAAAATAAAAAGGGATATTTCTTCCAGGGGAGAGTACATGAGGTCATTCCCCCTGCGGGAAATATCCTTCGTTTGGATATTCCTATAGAACACAGAAAAGAAAAGCCTCCGGCAGGGGACAGGAACCTTAAGATTTATGAAAAAATGGAGGCGGAGGGGATTTATTTTGATGCCCGCTCCCTGTATTATTACGGCAGAGAATTGTGTGCCCATGCGAAATATGAAAAAGCAGTCAGAATGTTGGAAGCGTTTTTAAAAAGAGCGGACGGGTGGGTGGAAGACCGGATAGAAGCTACCCGGCAGCTTGCCAGGTGCTATGAGCGTATGGGACAAAAAGAAAAGGCACTGCTGACTCTTCTGCGGGCATTTGCGTATGATGTGCCAAGAGGAGAGACTTGCTGTGAATTGGGGAGACATTTCCTGGATAATGGGGAACATGAGCAGGCGGCTTTCTGGTATCGACAGGCGCTGTCCGCGAAAAAAGAGACTGAGTCCGGGGCATTTGTACAGGAAGACTGCTACGGATTTCTCCCGGCTATCTCCCTCTGTGTGTGCTACGACAGAATGGGCGAGCGGAGGCTGGCGGAGAAATATAATGAACTGGCAGGGAAATACAAGCCCGATTCGCCCAGCTATCTGTGGAATAAAGCATATTTTCAGGGCTGAGGAGTGGGCTCTTGCTTGGAGCGGATAAGCAAAATCAAAACCAGAACATATATTGTATAGAGAAATAAAAAGGAAGAAATCAAATATGTTATGGTTTAGAAGAGACAATTCTGGCGAAATGCCAAATCAGGAAGAAAAAAATAATCAGGAGGTGGGCGAGCAGTCCATGTGCTTTGGAGGCTGCCCGCCAAAGCCGCCCTGTCCGCGTCCCTGCCCTCCGGGTAGACCCTGCCCGACAGGACCTACGGGACCAACCGGACCCACAGGTCCAACAGGCCCCACGGGACCGGCAGGAGGTCCGACAGGTCCCACCGGAGCCACAGGTGCGACAGGCCCCACAGGGCTGACAGGTCCCACCGGAGCAACCGGAGCCACAGGTCCTACAGGTCCCACAGGACCCACAGGACCGACGGGAACAGCGGGAGCTACAGGCGCGACAGGACCAACCGGAGCGACAGGACCGACAGGAACAGCAGGAGCGACCGGAGCCACGGGACCAACGGGTGCAACTGGCGCTACAGGTGCAACTGGTTCTACGGGCGCCACAGGCGATACGGGAACGGCGGCAACGATTCAGGTGGGAACGGTGACCACAGGAGAACCGGGCAGCGCTGCGCAGGTTACAAACAGCGGGGATGAAAACAATGCAGTTTTTGACTTCGTCATTCCCCAGGGAGCGACCGGGGCAACCGGAGCCACAGGCTCTACAGGGGCGACAGGCGCCACCGGACCGACCGGAGCAACTGGACCCACAGGCGCTACTGGAGCGACAGGAACAGCCGGAGCCATGGGACCCACGGGACCAACGGGACCTACTGGTCCAACAGGGCCCACCGGACCGACAGGACCTACTGGTCCGACGGGTGCAACAGGAGCAACAGGAGCTACCGGACCAACGGGTCCGACAGGTGCCACAGGAGCCACCGGAACAGAAGGTACAGCGGGAACAGACGGAGCGACAGGTACAACCGGAGCCACAGGTGCTACAGGGACAGCCGCGACAATCCGGGTGGGAACGGTGACAACAGGAGAGCCGGGAAGCGATGCGGAAGTGACGAACCGCGGGGATGAGAACAATGCAGTGTTTGACTTTGTCATTCCGCAGGGAGCGACTGGCGGAACGTGTGAGTCAAGAGAATATTTATCTGCCTATTCGACTTCACAGAAGGCGGGAACAAACGGCGGCACGTTAATATTTGATAAAAATTATGTGTCAAACGGTACGGCAATCACCCACACTGAAGGCACAGCGCAGTTTGTAATCCAACAGCCCGGTGTATATTATGTCTCCTTCCACGGTACAATCTCACCGGTCAAGGGCTCGAACTTCCCGCTGGCAATCTCATTGTATCTGCGCAAGCAGGGGACACTGGTGCCGGGAACATCGGTGTACCATACCTTCCAGACGACTTCGGATACGAGCAATGTTGCTTTTTCACAGATTATAGAAGTCTCGACAGTGCCGACGACACTGGATATGGTAGGCAGCGGCGGTAATTTCATCTATGCGGACATCTCCATGGTCATTCACCGCCTGGGGAATCTGGATGAAACGATGTAACATGTAAATTGCCGGAAATGATAAGAGACATCTTCCGGGATGGAAAACGGCAGTTAAAGGTCCGGCAAGCCCGGACTTTGGCTGACCGCAGATACAAGCAGGGGCGGCTCCGTAGGGGAGCTGCCTCTTATAGTATATCAACATAAAAATGAAGCGTATAAAAATTTTTGCTTGCAATATACCCTATAGGGGTATATAATGTGTCCAGAGGTGATGAAAATGGAAGATACAAAAGCATGTTGCTGTACGCACAAGACAAAGGAACGTACAGAAAAGGAATATAAGGATTTAATCAACCGCTTAAACCGGATTGAGGGACAAGTGCGGGGGATTAAGAAAATGGTGGAGACAGACACATACTGCACGGACATCCTCATACAGGTATCCGCGGTGAACGCAGCGCTCAACAGTTTTAACAAAGTGCTGCTCGCCAATCATATCCGCACCTGTGTGGCGGAGGATATCCGGGAAGGAAAAGAGGAGACCATCGATGAGCTGGTGGTGACGTTGCAGAAGTTGATGAGATAAGAATTGAGGAGATAAGACAGGAGGCAGATTATGAAACAATATACAGTGACGGGCATGAGCTGTGCTGCGTGCAGCGCGCGGGTGGAGAAGGCAGTATCCAAAGTGCCCGGAGTGACATCCTGCTCGGTGAGCCTGCTGACTAATTCCATGGGTGTGGAGGGAGACGTGAAGGCGTCGGATATTATATCCGCAGTGGAGGCAGCGGGGTATGGAGCAGCGGAAAAGGGGGACAACGCGCAGCGCAGCACATCAGCGCAGAGCGCATCCGGAGAGGAAGCATTAAAGGACAGGGAAACCCCTGTTTTGAAGAAAAGACTGATTGCGTCTCTGTGTTTTTTGCTGCCGCTCATGTACTTTTCCATGGGGCATATGATGTGGAACTGGAAAGTACCGGCAGTACTGGAAGGAAACCACGTGGCGATGGGGCTGATACAGCTTTTGCTCACAACCATTGTGATGGTCATAAACCAGAAGTTTTTTATCAGCGGTTTTAAAAGCCTGTGGCACAGAGCGCCGAACATGGATACGCTGGTGGCACTGGGAGCGAGCGCTTCCTATGTCTACAGCGTGTACGCGCTGTTTGCCATGACAGACGCACAGGTCCGGGGAGATATGGCAGGGGTCATGACCTACATGCATGAGTTTTATTTTGAGTCGGCGGCAATGATTCTCACGCTGATAACGGTGGGGAAAATGCTGGAAGCGCGCTCCAAGGGAAAGACCACCGATGCGCTCAAGAGTCTGATGAAGCTGGCGCCGAAAACGGCGGTGGTCATAAGAGACGGCGCGGAGGAGGAAGTTTCCATCGAGCAGGTGCGAAAGGGAGAGATTTTCGTGGTGCGACCCGGAGAAAATATACCCGTAGACGGTATCATTTTGGAGGGCAGCAGTGCCATCAATGAGTCAGCGCTGACTGGAGAGAGTATCCCTGTGGATAAAAAGGAGGGGGACCAGGTCTCTGCGGCGACTCTTAATACTTCCGGATTCCTGCGCTGTGAGGCACAGCGGGTGGGCGAGGATACGACGCTCTCCCAGATTATCCAGATGGTGAGTGATGCGGCGGCGACAAAGGCGCCCATCGCAAAGGTGGCGGATAAGGTTTCCGGTGTCTTTGTCCCGGCGGTCATTGCAATTGCGGCTGTGACGATGATTGTGTGGCTCCTGGCGGGGCAAAGTATCGGTTTTGCCCTGGCGAGAGGGATTTCCGTCCTCGTTATCAGTTGCCCCTGCGCGCTGGGGCTGGCAACGCCGGTGGCAATCATGGTGGGGAACGGTATGGGCGCCAAGCACGGCATCATGTTCAAGACAGCCGTTTCTTTGGAAGAGACCGGGAAAATGGAGATTGTGGCGCTGGATAAGACGGGAACCATCACCAGCGGGGAACCCCGTGTGACGGACCAGATTGCAGCGGAGGGCATCACGGAGGAGGAGATGCTCTCTCTTGCCTGCGCGCTGGAGAAAAAAAGCGAGCACCCGCTTGCCCGCGCTGTCTTGGCAGAAGCGGCAAAGAAGCATCTTTCGGATATCGGGGAGACTGTGGATTTTAAGGCGGTTCCGGGAAATGGACTGTCCGGCAGATTAAACGGAGATTTGCTGGAGGGAGGCAACTTAAAGTTTATCCTTGAGAAAGCAGAAATTCCGCAGGAGATGCAGACGAAAGCGGCGGATTTGGCGGAGGAGGGGAAGACCCCGCTCTTCTTTGCCAGAAATGGCAGGTTCCTGGGAATTATTGCCGTGGCAGATGTGATAAAGGAGGACAGCCCCCAGGCGGTGAGAGAGCTGCAGAATATGGGAATCCACGTTGTCATGCTCACCGGGGATAATGAGCGGACCGCCCGCGCCATCGGAAAAGAAGCCGGGGTGGACGAGGTCATTGCGGGAGTGCTGCCGGACGGCAAGGAGAGTGTCATCCGTTCTCTGAAGAAAAAAGGAAAAGTCGCCATGGTGGGTGACGGAATCAATGACGCGCCCGCGCTCACACGAGCAGATATGGGGATTGCCATCGGCGCGGGAACAGACATCGCTATCGATGCCGCGGATGTGGTGCTCATGAAGAGCAGACTTACGGATGTGCCGGCGGCGATACGGATGAGCCGGGCGACGCTTCGCAACATCCATGAGAATCTGTTCTGGGCATTTATTTATAATGTTATCGGGATACCGCTGGCGGCGGGAATCTGGATTCCTGTTTTCGGCTGGCAGTTAAATCCCATGTTCGGAGCGGCGGCAATGAGCCTTTCCAGCTTCTGTGTCGTAACAAATGCCTTGCGTTTGAACTGGTTTAAGATGTATGATGCAAGTAAAGATAAAAAGAGAAAAAAGAAAGAAGATAAGAAACAAATGAAGGAAGAAAATCAAAAAGAAAATAAGGAGGAGACAACAATGGAAAAAACAATGAAGATTGAAGGGATGATGTGTGAGCACTGTGAGGCGAGAGTGAAGAAATGCTTAGAGGCGCTCCCACAGGTAGAATCCGCGCAGGTAAGCCATAAGGAAGGCACCGCAGTGGTGACGCTGTCCGGCGACATTACCGATGAAGTGCTGAAAAAGACAGTGGAAGACCAGGACTACAAGGTGACAGAAATCAAATAGTTTAGGGAAAACCATGTTACTGTTCACTCGCAAGCTTGACATTAGCTGTCAAGCTATGCGCCAGTGTGGTGAATTGCAGGATTTCAGCCCCATGCATCGAAGAGGCATTTTAAATGGGCTGAAATCGTTACTGTTCGCAGGTATCTGTGAACAGTAACAAAACCATTTCTTGAGTAAGGATAGTTGCTTAAGAAATGGTTTTTTTGCAGAAAAAGGAGTATATTAAAAAAAGGCATAAAAATATGAGTGACGCCGCAAAAAGGCTGGCGTCAGTATTCAAGACAGGCAGGAGATAGTGATGGAATTTTTGAGTGTATTTGATGTACTTGGTCCCAACATGATAGGTCCCTCCAGCTCACACACAGCAGGCGCCGCTTCCATTGGGAGGATGGCGAGGAAAATGTTTCCGGAGGATATTGTGAGCGTAAAGTTTATTCTTTACGGTTCTTTTGCCAGAACCTATCAAGGACACGGGACAGACAAGGCGCTTCTGGGCGGAATTTTAGGTTTTGAGACGGATGACATACGGATTCGGGAATCCTTTCGTTATGCCAGGGAACAGGGAATTTCTTACAAATATACAGCGGATGAGCAGACCATACCGGAGCACCCCAATACAGTGGATATTGAGATGGAAGGCTGCGAAGGTGGCACCATGAGCATCCGGGGAGAGTCCACAGGAGGCGGCAGGATAAAAATTACCCGTATCAACGGAATCCGTGTGGAGTTTACGGGAGAATACAGCACTCTGGTCGTAAAACAGTCGGACCAGCCGGGAGTGGCGGCCTATATCAGCCGGTGTCTGGCGGACAAGAATGTCAATATAGCATTTATGAGGCTGTTTCGGGAAAAGAAAGGTACGATTGCTTATTCGGTAATCGAATCGGACGAAAAGATACCGGAAAATGTAGTCACAGAAATTAAGCAGAGTCCCTCGGTATTGGACGTTCTGCTGATTCAGCTCTAGGAGGCTTAAGATGGATTTTCAATCAGGAAGAGATTTATTAAAGCTGTGCGAGGAAGAAAAGAAAAAGATTTCCGGAATTATGAGACAGAGGGAAATCGAAAATGGAGCGCTCACCGAGGCAGAGATAGAGAAGAAGATGAGGCGCGTTTTGTCCATCATGCGGCAAGCCGCGACAAAGCCTCTCGAAAAACCAGGGAAGTCTATCAGTGGTCTGACCGGAGGAGAGGCGCAGAAGATTGCTGCATTTGGAGAAAGCTCCGGGAGTTTCTGCGGCTCCTTTATGAATCGGGTGATTGCCTACAGTATGGCGGTGCTGGAGGTGAACGCCTCTATGGGCTTGATTGTGGCAGCACCGACAGCAGGCTCTTCCGGCGTGGTCCCGGGTGCACTGTTGGCTCTTAAGGAGGAGAAGGCGCTGTCAGACGATGAGGTGATGAATGGGCTCTACTGTGCGGCGGCAATCGGATATGTGCTCATGAGAAATGCCTCTGTATCCGGGGCGGAGGCGGGCTGTCAGGCGGGAATCGGTTCTGCTTCCGCG
>OGQQ01000126.1_pt1 | contig 77183 bp, 68 predicted proteins | sample 1553281 | NCBI WGS metagenome assembly OGQQ01 (sample SAMEA2579937, study PRJEB22360) | human gut metagenome | biome: human gut; feature: human-associated habitat; material: faeces | place: Denmark | collected 2008/2010 | reverse complement strand
GTCTAGCGACTGTTTCGGTTTCGTGTGGCAGCTCTGCTCAGGCGGCTGTCCTCGGTGATGACTACCCTTCCTCTTGGAAATATGGGGGCTTCGGTGTTGATCCATGGACCATGTACTGGCGTCAATGTACGTCCTTCGCAGCCTATCGTCTCAGTAACACCAATGGTTTCACTCTGCCTGTAGGTTATGGAAATGCCATCACTTGGGGCAGTATTGCACGTGCCAACGGTCACCGTGTTGACATGAACCCTGCCGTAGGGAGTATCGCCTGGTTCTCAGCTGGTGTCAATGGAGCAGGTCACATGGGACATGTCGCTTGGGTTGCGGAAGTTCGTGGTGATCAGGTGACCATTGAGGAGTACAACTACGATGCAGGTCAAGGGCCTGAGAAATATCACAAACGTAGTTTCCACAAGAGTCAAGTGTCTGGTTATATCCATTTTAAAGACCTCGAACCAGGGGCTCAAAATGGAAATCCTACTAACTCTTCTTTCAAAGTTGGTGATACGGTTCGCTTCACAGGAACTTTTCGTGTAACATCTATAGTAGGAAATAACATCACTAGTCAAGATTTAGCTGGAGGCACACCAACCAAACACAATATCGTTGATCCTGGACCTGTTCTTGAAGTTGATGGACAAGGCAATCCAACTTCAGACCAGTACCTCAATCCTGGTGAGACCTTTACTATTCCAGGTAACTTCAAAGTGCTAGCCATTGACCCACCGAGTGATGGGGTCCTTGTCCAAATCGGAAGTCGCAAAACTTGGGTAATCCAGTCTGTCCTTGAAAAGGTTTAAATCTATTGAACAATCGTGAGAATGGTTGCTATTTTGAGGGTATTAAATCATAATGTACTGACCCCAAAAGGTTAGACAATTAATTTAAGCAAAGGATTTAGTTCTGTATTGCACAGGACTAAGTCCTTTTCTACCATTTGTCAAGTATATCAAGGTATTTGCCGAAAAATAGTTTGACTTCCATAGTCAAACTAAGGAAATTGTCTTTTTTGAACTAAAGTTTAGTGTAAAAAGTGTACACTAAACCAACATCTTATCTGATGATTTTTTTGATAAGGCGTTACAACAATATGGCATAAACAATTTTACCGATTTTGGATAGAAGTATAATCATAAAGTTTGTTATGCGTTATGAGGTAATACATTGTTCTAATGAGACGATGTATAGAGGCAATCGTGTGTGGTTTGGTTGAAGTCACTTGCGATTGTCTTTTTCGTTTTAGTTTTGCCTTAATGCGCTTATTATTATAGTAAGCAATGTAGTCTGCAATAGCTTGTTCCAATTGGTTAAGCGACTTAAATGTCTTCTCGTAACCATGAAACATCTCAGACTTAAGAATGCCAAAGAAGGGCTCCATCATGCCGTTGTCTGGACTATTGCCCTTACGTGACATGGATGGCTGAATCTCTTTATCCTCTAAAAAATGATGATAGAAATCATGTCGATATTGCACCCCTGGTCACTATGGAGAATAGTGTTCTCGTAATTGCCCTCTGTGAAGGCTTGTTCCAACATCATTTTTACTTGTGCTAAGTTCAGCGAAGTAGAAAGATTGTAGGCTATAATTTCGCTGTTAAAACCATCTAAAACTGGTGATAAATAGAGTTTTGGCTGCTTGCCGGAATGGCAAACCCTGTTACATCTGTGTAGCACTTTTCCATTAGTTTTGATGCTTCAAACTGGCGTTGAATGAGATTCTCTGCTTTCATACCAACCTCTCCTTGGTATGAATAATACTTACGTTTACGACGAATTCGAGCACTTAAACCAAGAGCCTTCATCAACCGCTGAATCCTCTTATGATTGACCCAAAAACCACGATTCGGAGTTCTCTCATTTTTTTTAGAACCGCATTTTCTGCTTGAAGACGTTCTAGTTCCGTCATTTCTTCTAGCTTTTTCTTGTATTGTGCGAGCCAGTTAGGAAGCATCCCTTGATTTGGGAGAGAACATTCGAGAGAAACTCTATCTTGAGAACAGTATTCATGTAGGATTTTATCAATCATTTCTTCCTTTCTAAGTTCATAGATAAGGACTTTATCCTCATAAGTCAATTTCATAATAAAAACACCCTAGAAGTTAGATTTTTTCTGTCTAACTTTTGGGGTGTAGGTCATTTCACGGTTGGTTTTGACTAGTTAAGTAAAATCAAGTTAGTCGAAAATAATAAAAATAAAATTTTCTGATAGCTAACATATTCTATTGATCGTGACTAAAAAGCAAAGGATGTTTTCTAATTTTTCAATGGCAGCACAAATGCCTATATTATAGTGTTTTTGAACTGTTTCAACTATCTAAAAAGAGTATTTAAAAATATTTTCAAAAAATATGAAATAAATTAATTGACAAAAAATTATAATAAAGTATAATAGATTGTGTTAGGAAGAGTTTGTTTTTTTGGCAGGGTGACTCTCTGGTCAAAAAAGACTAACTTAGAATCTGGAATTCTAAGTTATCAAATTCCAATGTTTCATTGTGATGATTTAAAAAGAGAAGATTTAAACAGCAAAAAAATTAGATTAATCGATTTAAAACATCAGCATCATCGTAGCGGGAGCTAGCGGTATTTTTAATCCGTGTAGAGCTAACGACAGATTCAAAAACAGCAGAATCGGTAGAGACTAATCTTCAAAAGCGAAGAGGGAGAGAAAATAAAGCAGTAACTGCTAATATACCTATCAGAAGGTGGACTAAACCTAATGACTGATAGGTGGTATGTTTTGAGAGTGGCGTTTTTAGCAATACTCTTCTAGGAAATAGTATCTTGTAAGCAGTATGACGTTCTGTGTAAAGAAGCTAGAGGGAAAGCTTCTCAGATTGACTGACTATCAATCACAAGATACTCTTGACTAGAAACCATTTTGAGCCAACACAATTTTGAGTTTGTTGGTACTGAACTGCACCTAGGAAATTGGTGGTTCAATGTTAGTAAATAGAGACTTTAACTTGTAAAAGTCTAAAAATTGTTTTATCTCATTATCAACTCAAGGATTAAGTTTTTAGTGGGATTGAGGAATAAAAGGGTGAAAAGCATATTGGGATGATGCTTCAGTGACGGAATTTGATCAGATGTTTGTGAGAGCATCTGTCTATGCTACATTGACTATTTTTAATGGTTATGTTGGATAGAAACTGTTTTCAAGATCCTGATACCAAGGAAAGTTGGGGGATTTTCCTTTAGGTATCGAGATTGTTGAAAAGAGATCGAATGGACTGAGTGGCACTTGTATCCTAGGTTAAGCAATACACCTATAAACCTAAGTTTCCATACAGCAGGGAGCAAGTCTCAGTTTGAATGGGGGATGCATCTAGAGTAATCTAGATGTTTTTTTATTTTGTGAATTCTTTTACGAATAAGTAAGAGAGTGCACGAAGGAGAGAGTCATGTTAATTGCAAAAAATCAGGAGGGAAACCTCGTTTCAGCTCTAGAAACCTGTTTGAAACGTAAGGAATCCTATAGCTGTCCTGGATGCCAGGGAGTTGTCCTATTGAGGCATGGCCAGGTAATGTGCCCACATTTTGCTCATAAATCTTTGCAAGATTGTCAGTTCTTCTCGGAGAATGAATCGGCTCAACATTTATCGCTTAAGGCAGCCTTATATAAATCTTTGGTTAATCATGGTGAAAAAGTAAGTATTGAAAAGGTTTTGTCCGAGTTGGGGCAAATTGCAGATTTATTTGTTGGCGATTCCCTGGCTCTAGAAGTTCAGTGTTCTCGTTTATCCCAGCAACGTTTGAGAGAGAGGACATGTGCCTATCACCAAGCAGGTTACGAAGTGCGTTGGCTTTTGGGTGAGGAACTCTGGTTGAATGGACGTTTAACAGACCTACAGCGGGACTTTCTCTATTTTACGGCTAAGATAGGATTTCACCTATGGGAGCTTGATTGGAAGCGAGAGGAAATTAGACTTAAGTATCTCATCTATGAGGATATTTTTGGGAAAGTCTATTATTTAACTAAGGCCTGGCCACTAACCGAAAATCTCATGACAGTTTTACGTTTTCCTTATCAAGCAGAGAAGGTTGAGACTTATAAAGTAACTCAGCGAAAGAGGGTCTCACATGTGATTCAACGAGAATTAATGGGGAAAAATCCAAGGTGGATGAGAAGGCAGGAAGAAGCCTATCTTAATGGAATGAATTTATTATGCCTGTCTGATCAGGATTTTTCCCCACAAGTAAGATTTCCTGAATCTAAGCAGGGCTTTGTACAAATTAGACAGTCACTTGAAGGTTTTGAAAAGCTTTTTATGCAATATTATCGAAAAAGGCATTTTTCTTATCGACAAACTCTCTACCCTCCCACCTTTTATGCTAAAATAGTAAAGAATAGATACAATTAAGGAGAATATTATGTCAGACAATCGTGCTCATTTAGAAGAGAAATACACATGGGATTTGACGACCATTTTTGCGACAGATGCAGATTGGGAGACTGAATATGAAAGCACTGTTCAGGATTTGAAGAAGGCTAGTGCTTATGCAGGTCATCTCTTAGATTCTGCTAAGAACTTGCTTGAGGCAACTGAACTTTATATGAGTCTTATGCGTCGCTTGGAGAAAATCTATGTCTATGCGTCAATGAAAAATGACCAAGACACAACAGTAGGTCTTTACCAAGAGTACCAAGCTAAGGCCTCAAACCTTTACTCACAGTTGAGTGAAGCCTTTGCTTACTTTGAGCCTGAATTTATGGCCTTGGATGATAAGAAATTAGCTGAATTTAAAGAACAAGAGCCAGGTCTTGGACTTTATGATCACTATTTCGAACGTCTTTTGGCAAACAAGGACCACGTTCTTTCTCAAGAAGCTGAAGAGCTCTTGGCAGCAGCCGGTGATATTTTCAACGGCCCAACGGATACCTTCAATGTCTTGGATAATGCTGATATCCTCTTCCCATGGGTATCAGATGGTCAAGGGGATGTGGTTGAGTTGACACATGGTAACTTTATCACTCTCATGGAATCTAAGGACCGTGACATTCGTAAGGGAGCTTATGAAGCGATGTACGGTACTTATGAGCAGTTCCAACATACTTATGCACAAACACTCCAAGGCGTTGTCAAGGTTCACAATTACCAAGCCAAAGTTCGTCACTATAATTCAGCACGTCATGCAGCACTTGCGGCTAACTTTATTCCAGAGAGTGTTTATGACTCACTCTTGGAATCAGTGAACAAGCATTTGCCACTTTTGCATCGTTACCTTGATTTGCGTAAGAAGGTCTTGGGGCTTGACGAGCTTAAGATGTATGACGTCTATACACCACTTTCTGAGACTGAAACTGCTCTTACTTATGAAGAATCCCTCAAGAAAGCAGAAGAAGTCTTGGCAATCTTTGGTGAAGAGTATAGTAAAGGGGTTCATGCAGCCTTTACGGAACGTTGGATTGACGTTCACCCTAACAAAGGAAAACGTTCAGGTGCCTACTCAGGTGGTGCTTATGATACCAATGCCTTCATGCTTTTGAACTGGCAAGATACTTTGGACAATCTCTTTACCTTGGTTCACGAGACTGGCCACAGTTTGCATTCAACGTTCACACGGCAGACTCAACCATATGTTTACGGAGATTACCCAATCTTCTTGGCGGAAATTGCGTCTACAACCAATGAAAATATCTTGACAGAAACGCTTCTTAAAGAGGTCAAAGATGACAAGACACGTTTTGCTATTCTTAACCACTATCTGGATGGTTTCAAGGGAACTGTCTTCCGTCAAACACAATTTGCCGAGTTTGAACATGCTATTCATGAGGCAGATGCATCTGGTCAAATCTTGACAGCGGACTTCATGAATAAGCTTTACGCAGACCTCAATGAGAAATACTATAACCTTAAAGCTGAAGATAACTACGAAATTCAGTTTGAGTGGGAACGTATTCCGCATTTCTACATGAACTACTATGTCTACCAATACGCTACAGGATTTGCTGCGGCAAGCTACTTGGCTGAAAAAATTGTTCACGGTACTGAAGAAGATAAAGAAGCTTACCTTACTTACCTTAAGGCAGGAAGCTCAGACTATCCTTTGGAAGTCATCAAGAAAGCTGGTGTTGATATGACCAATACCGACTACTTAGATGCTGCCTTCAAAGTTTTTGAAGACCGTCTCGTTGAATTGGAAGTCTTGGTTGAAAAAGGTGTTCACCTTTCGTAAAAAGAAGTTACCATATGAGAGAATCATTCTGAATCAGGATGATTCTTTTTATGTCTAAAAAACGAACGTTTACTAAAATAAAAGCTCTAATTGATTTGGAAATGAGTTAATGAGCATATTTATAGCCCCTAGTTTATATTCATGATAGACTAAAAACCTAACGTTTTATGTTTTATAAGTGAACAATGTTCAGAAATAGAAAGTAGGTTTTTGTGAAAACAACCAATCGTTATCTTGTAGCAACGTGTGGTGTCTTACTCCATCTCATGTTGGGGTCTACCTATGCTTGGAGTATCTATCGTAATCCTATTATGGCCCAGACTGGCTGGGATCAATCTTCAGTTTCTTTTGCTTTTTCATTGGCTATCTTTTGTCTAGGGCTTTCTGCAGCTTTCATGGGACGTCTGGTTGAAAAATTTGGTCCTAGAGTGACTGGAAGTATGTCGACCGTTCTCTATGCTGGGGGTAACATTCTGACAGGAGTTGCCATTGCTCATGGAGAGCTGTGGATGCTTTATCTTGGTTATGGTATTCTTGGTGGTCTAGGACTGGGTGTGGGTTATATTACGCCTGTTTCAACTATTATTAAGTGGTTTCCCGATAAGCGTGGACTTGCGACTGGCCTTGCCATTATGGGCTTTGGCTTTGCCTCGCTGTTAACCAGTCCCATTGCTCAATATCTGATTCAGGTACGTGGTGTTGAGCAGACCTTTTATATCTTGGGAGTCGTTTATTTTGTTGTTATGCTTTTTGTCTCACAATTCATTAAACGACCAAGTGTAGAGGAAGCACAACTGTTGGCTGACAAGAGTCCGAACCGTCAGGTTGCTAATTTGAGCAAGGGAGTTACGGCTAATGAGGCTCTGAAATCATCAACTTTCTACTGGTTATGGCTTATTCTGTTTATCAATATTTCATGTGGCTTAGCCCTTGTCTCTGCTATTTCTCCAATGGCTCAAGATATGGTTGGGATGTCAGCGGAATCAGCGTCAGTTGTTGTAGGTGTTATGGGAATCTTTAATGGTTTTGGTCGCCTTCTGTGGGCAGGCTTGTCGGATTATATTGGACGTCCGAAGACTTTTATTCTCCTTTTTGTGGTTAATATTGTCATGGCCATCCTCCTAATTGTCCTGCAAGTGCCACTTGTCTTTGTGGTTGCGATGGCTGTTCTGATGACTTGCTACGGGGCAGGATTCTCCTTGATTCCTCCATACCTTAGCGATATCTTTGGGGCAAAGGAGTTGGCTACCCTTCATGGTTATATTTTGACTGCCTGGGCGATGGCGGCCTTAGTGGGGCCAATGCTCTTATCCGTAACCTACGAATTGACAAAATCATACCAGATGACCTTGCTTGTTTTCATAGCTCTTTACGTGGTGGCTTTGGTCATTTCCTACCTCTTGAAAAAGAGGGGGTTACGTCAAGTAGCTTAATGATGACGTTTTGATTTATAGATAAGAAAAATCTCTAGCACTCGCTAGGGATTTTTTATATAATAAAACACATGGTTAAATCATATAGTAAAAATGCAAATCACAACATGCGACGTCCTGTAGTCAACAAGGATATCGTGGACTACATGCGAACGCATCTTCAGGAAAATAAAGGGCATTTGGCTGAACTGGAGGCCTTTGCTCGTAAGGAAAATATTCCAATTATCCAGCACGAAGTAGTTGCTTATTTCCGATTTTTGTTGCAGACCTTGCAGCCTAAGAAAATCCTTGAGGTAGGAACAGCTATTGGTTTTTCAGCCCTTCTTATGGCTGAGTATGCACCTGATGCTCAGATTACGACGGTTGATCGTAATGAAGAAATGATTAGCTTTGCCAAGGAAAATCTAGCCAAGTATGACAGTCGCAAACAAATTACCTTGGTCGAAGGAGATGCAGCAGAAGTTTTGCAAGATTTGGACACTGACTATGATTTTGTCTTTATGGACTCAGCCAAGTCTAAATATATCGTCTTTCTGCCTGAAATCCTAAAACGTCTCAAGGTAGGTGGTGTCATCGTCTTTGATGATATCTTCCAAGGGGGCGATATTGCCAAAGACATCATGGAGGTTCGTCGTGGTCAGCGTACGATTTATCGTGGCTTGCATCGTCTTTTTGATGCGACCTTAGATAACCCTGGATTGACTGCTAGTTTGGTCCCTATGAGTGACGGACTTCTTATGCTTCGGAAAAATTCTGAAAATATTATCTTACCAGATTAAGCATTATTTAAGTAAGTGTGGTATAATAACAGGGATATTGACAATTTAAGGAGTAGATAGAATGGCTAAAGAAAATGAAAACCTTGAGTCAACAGAAGAAACTGTTGAAGAGGTTGTAGCAGACAAAGACGCAGAACAAGAGCATCTTGATCGCCAAAAAGAAGAAGAGGAAAGCATCGCCCTCGCCAGTGAAAAAGCGAAAGAAAAAGCAAAACGTGCTAAAACTAAAAAGACACGTGATGCTGGTAAACCAAGCTCAGGTGGTCGCTTCCTTGGAGGTCTTGCCCTTGTAGCTGTTTCAGCTCTCGTTGGTGCAGGTGCTATGTATGTTTCTCTAGGTAACAAAACAACTGAAGAAACAACTTTGGTATCTATGAAAGGTGATACTGTTACTGTCGGTGATGTTTTTGATTCACTTAAAGGTAGCAGCCAAACACAACAAAGTGTTTTGAGTGCAACTTTGCAAAAGGCTCTTGAAAAAGAATATGGTAGCAAGGTCAGCAAAGAAGACGTTGACAAAGCTTATAAGCAAGCTTCAGAACAATACGGAGATCAATTCTCACAAGTACTTGCAGCCTATGGTCAAACAGAAGAGTCATACCGTACTCAAATCCGTACACAAAAATTGGTTGAGTACGCTGTTAACCAAGCCGCACAGAAAGATTTGACGGAAGCAAATTACAAGGCTGCCTATGATAACTACACACCGAATACAGAGGTGCAAGTGGTTTCAACTACTGATAAAGCAGTGGCAGATAAAGTAGACTCTGAAGCTAAGGCAGAAGGAGCAGATTTCTCACAAGTAGCTAAAGATAACAGCTTGGAAGTGACTTCTAAGACAGTTAACTCAGCTTCTCAAGACTTTCCAGCAGATGTTTTGACAGCAGCCTTTAAACAAGATGCTAATGCCGTTTCTGACGTAGTGACTGTTTCAAACAGCTCAACTGGTGCTGCAACTTACTACATCGTCAAAACTGTTTCAAAATCTGAGAAAAATGCAGATTGGAAAAACTATAAGGATGATTTGACTAAGGTTATCATCAATGGTAAGAAATCTGATACTAACTTCACTAACTCAGTGATTGCTAAGGTCCTTAAGAAATATAATGTTAAAGTTGTAGACAAGGCCTTTAGCGCAATTCTTGACCAGTATGTGACTGGTTCTGGGGCTTCATCAAGTTCATCATCAAGCTCTAGCAAATAAATCACAAGATAGAGTTGATAATGCTATTATCAGCTTGACCTAAGACCTAAAACACGTTAAAATGGAGAGTGGCTGAAAGTTCTAATATCATGACATTTTTAGCCTTCCCTTTGAGATTGGTAATCATCGCTTCTGATACAGAAAAATGGCGGTCGCTGCGAGCCATGGACGAATCTGGTTACTTGCTACTCAAAGTTCACAATTAAAGACAAATAAGAATGACAAGTTCATTGAATGAAGGTGGTACCGCGGTTCACGTCGCCCTTCGTTTAGTGGACTTGTCTTTTATTCTTTGGGTATTTTCTGAATGAAATGTGTGGCAATATTGGAGGTGGCGTATGAAAACCTATTTTGTCAAACAGAAGTTTCGATTGGGTGGCGAACGCTTTGATATCAAGGATGATCAAGGTAGAGTTGCCTATCAGGTTGAAGGGTCCTTCTTTAAGATTCCAAAGACCTTTACGATTTTTGGTGAGGATGGTCGTGAGATTAGTCATATCACCAAGGAGCCGCTTAGTCTCTTGCCTAAGTTTACAGTAGACTTGCGGGATGGTTCGAGTTTTTACATTCGAAAAAAATTAACCTTTCTTCGTGATAAGTATGATGTCGATAATCTTGGTTTGCGAATAGAGGGTAATATTTGGGACTTGGATTTTCAACTACTTAATAGTCAAAATCAGGTAGTTGCTAGGATTCAAAAGGAGCTCTTCCATCTGACATCGACCTATACTGTTACTGTTTATGAAAATACTTACGCCGATTTAGCCATTTCCCTGTGTGTTGCTATTGACTATGTGGAAATGCTCGAGAATAGCTCAAAATAAAAAACAATTAATTAAGGAGAAACAATGAAACAACTTACTTCAGCACAAATTCGTCAAATGTGGCTTGATTTCTGGAAATCAAAAGGTCACGCTGTTGAACCATCAGCTAACTTGGTTCCAGTTAACGATCCAACCCTTCTTTGGATTAACTCAGGGGTTGCCACTTTGAAAAAATACTTTGATGGCTCTGTGATTCCTGAAAATCCACGTATCACTAACTCACAAAAGGCTATCCGTACCAACGATATCGAAAATGTTGGTAAGACAGCTCGTCACCACACAATGTTTGAAATGCTTGGTAACTTCTCAGTTGGTGACTACTTCCGTGATGAAGCCATCGAATGGGGTTATGAGCTTTTGACAAGCCCAGAGTGGTTTGATTTTCCAAAAGACAAACTTTACATGACTTACTATCCAGATGATAAAGATTCATACAACCGTTGGATTGCTTGCGGTGTTGAACCTAGTCATTTGATTCCAATTGAAGATAACTTCTGGGAAATCGGTGCTGGCCCTTCAGGACCAGACACTGAGATTTTCTTTGACCGTGGCGAAGACTTTGACCCTGACAATATTGGTATCCGTTTGCTTGAAGAAGATATTGAAAACGACCGTTACATTGAAATTTGGAACATCGTTTTGTCACAATTCAACGCAGATCCAGCTGTTCCACGTTCAGAATATAAGGAACTTCCTAATAAAAACATTGATACGGGCGCAGGTCTTGAACGTCTTGTAGCCGTAATGCAAGGGGCTAAAACAAACTTTGAAACAGACCTCTTCATGCCTATCATTCGTGAAATCGAAAAAATGTCTGGTAAAACTTATGATCCAGATGGTGACACAATGAGCTTCAAGGTCATCGCTGACCACATCCGTTCATTGGCATTTGCCATTGGTGATGGTGCCCTTCCAGGTAATGAAGGTCGTGGTTATGTCCTTCGTCGTCTTCTCCGTCGTGCCGTAATGCACGGCCGTCGTCTCGGCATTTCTGATGCTTTCTTGTACAAACTTGTTCCAACTGTTGGTCAAATCATGGAAAGCTATTACCCAGAAGTTCTTGAGAAGAAAAACTTTATCGAAAAAATCGTTAAACGTGAAGAAGAAACCTTTGCACGTACTATCGATGCAGGTTCAAGCATGCTTGACGAGCTTCTTGCTAACCTTAAGAAATCTGGTAAAGATACGCTTGAAGGTAAAGACATCTTCAAACTTTATGATACTTACGGATTCCCAGTGGAATTGACAGAAGAGTTGGCTGAAGATGAAGGCTTCAAGATTGACCATGAAGGTTTTAAAGCAGCCATGAAAGAACAACAAGAACGTGCGCGTGCTAGCGTAGTTAAAGGTGGTTCTATGGGTATGCAAAATGAAACCCTCGCAAACATCACTGAACCATCTGAGTTCTTGTATGAAGCAGAGACTGCCGAAAGCCGTTTGAGCGTAATCGTTGCTGATGATGCTCGTCATGATAGTGTTAACTCTGGTCAAGCACTCCTTGTCTTTGAACAAACACCATTCTACGCTGAAATGGGTGGACAAGTAGCAGACCACGGTACGATCTCAGATGCAGCTGGTACAGTCGTTGCGCGTGTTGTTGACGTTCAACGTGCGCCAAATGGACAAGCACTTCACACTGTTGAGGTTGAAGGTGAACTTGTTGTAGGTGCTAACTACAAACTTGAAATTGACCACACACGTCGTCACCGTGTTATGAAGAACCACACAGCAACTCACCTCTTGCATGCTGCTCTTCATAATATTGTTGGTGATCATGCTGTTCAAGCTGGTTCTCTTAATGAACAAGAATTCTTGCGTTTCGACTTCACTCACTTTGAGGCTGTAACTCCAGAAGAATTGCGTGCTATCGAAGAACAAGTCAACGAAGAAATCTGGAAAGCAACTCCAGTAACAACTATTGAAACAGACATTGACACTGCTAAATCAATGGGAGCTATGGCCCTCTTTGGCGAAAAATATGGTAAGAATGTTCGCGTCGTTTCAATCGGTGATTACTCTGTTGAGCTTTGTGGTGGTACGCACGTTGCCAACACTGCTGAAATCGGTATGTTCAAGATTGTCAAAGAAGAAGGTATCGGTTCAGGAACACGTCGTATCTTGGCAGTGACATCACGTGAAGCTTACCTTGCTTACCGTGAAGAAGAAGATGCTCTCAAAGCAATCGCAGCAACACTTAAGGCACCACAATTGAAAGAAGTACCTAACAAGGTTGCTAGCCTTCAAGAGCAGTTGCATGCCCTTCAAAAAGAAAATGCTGCTCTTAAAGAAAAAGCAGCAGCTGCAGCAGCTGGTGATGTCTTCAAAGACGTTAAAGAAGCTAACGGTGTTCGTTACATCGCTAGCCAAGTAGAAGTTTCTGATGCAGGTGCCCTTCGTACCTTTGCTGACCAATGGAAACAAGCAGACTACTCTGACGTCCTTGTCCTTGCAGCTCACATTGGCGAAAAAGTTAATGTCCTTGTAGCAAGCAAGTCTAAAGATGTTCACGCAGGTAATGTCATCAAGGTTCTCGCACCAATCGTATCAGGTCGTGGTGGTGGTAAACCAGATATGGCCATGGCCGGTGGTAGCGATGCCAATGGTATCCAAGATCTTCTTTCAGCAGTAGCAGAACAGCTTTAAGATGTGATACAATAAAAGAAACTTGAAAAGGTAGGATGAAAATCCTATCTTTTTCTTTGTAAGTGGTGTTGAAAGTAATGGTTGTTTTCATTTCACAATTGAAATAGTGAATATTGGGTGGTATACTATTACAAATCATAAAAATTATAATAGTTTCAAGTAATAGGGAGCTAGCAATGTTTGGACAAGACTTTGGTCATCGGTTAAGAGAGTTGAGATTAGCACAAGGACTCACTAAAGAAAAATTTTGTGAAGGGGATGAGGTTTTATCAGTACGGCAATTGACACGTATAGAAACAGGGAAGTCTCAACCTAAACTAGAAACCTTAGAGCACTTGGCAAGACGTCTGAATATATCTTTATCGGAATTGCTTGGAGAGAGAGCTGTAGGCTCAAAGTTGCCGGTAGAATACCTCAATCTCAAATATCAATTGATGCATGCGACTAGTTTAGATAAGCCAAATAATCTAATGAAACTAGACGAAAAGCTGGGTAAAATTATTGATAGCTATTATGATGATTTGCCAGCTGATGAACAGAGGGTTGTTGATATCTTACAGTCAAAACTTTACTCTTATACTTCAAAGACACATCAAAAATTTGGCATGAGCATATTGGAGAAGAGTTTACCATCATTATGTGAGAAAAGGGTATACACTATCAATGATCTACTACTTATAGAACTATATCAAATCTCGTTAGGAGATGGTGATAGTATGAGGTCAGATGGGTTTAGTGAAGGGACTTTTTATACTATTTGTAGAAATCTAATAAATAGTTATGATAATATTCCCACGGAGTATTTATTTTTACTTAGGGATGCCTTATTAGTGGTTCCAATAGTTGAATATGAACGAAAAAAGTTTCATTTATCGGAAGTAGCATTCAATCAACTGCATCGCATTATGGAGGAAACTCAAGATTATCAGAAAAAACCAATTTTGAGAATGCTAGAGGGACAGTATCTATATGTTGTAAAGAATGATATTTTTGAGGCTAAAAAGACTTATCAAGAAGGGATAATCTTGGCTTGATTATTAGGAGATACCACTTTAGCTGACATCATATCAGAGAAAATGAGAGATGTTATGAAAGAATAGAGCAGGACATACGTGTCCTGTTCTTTTTTTCTAATAAGCAGTATATTATACCCATAAGAAGAATTAAAGAATGTAACTAATTTCATTGAGATTTTTGAAATGACACAGTCTAAAATAGAGTATTAAGGAGAATTATTATGAAGCCTGCTACAAAACGTTTCACAACTTTAACTGCACTTGCTTTGACTTCCGTTCTATTACTTGGTGCATGTGGTAATAACAAGAAGGAAGCTACATTAACATCGAGCTCTAGTACGGTTAGTCAGAAAGTGAAATCGACAAAACCATCTTCAAAAGAAAAAACGAAGAAGTCTGAGCAAAAGACAAAATCTTCTAGTTCAGAAGAAGTCTCAAAAGCAACCTCTGGAGAAAAGGATTCACAACCATCAGCCGGAAATGTTGCTGGATCTGCTCAACAAGAAGTTGCCCCAACAAATCCTAATGAAGAAACAGCTGGAGTAAATCAAGGAACTCCTACAGAACAACCAGCTGCTTCAGCAGAACAAACACCAGCTACCACAGTAGTGGATGCTACGGCAATGGCTAATGGTGATTTCTCTAGTGTTGCTGGTACCTATCAAAATGACCTAGGGGACACAATTACAGTATCTCCATCCGGTAGTGTAACCCGTGTTGGTGCTGAAAGTGGTTATAGTGATACAAGTAGTCAGCTCTTTAATGGTTTTGCTCAAGATGGCGGTTATGTAGCAGGATTTGCTCATAATGATGGACCAACCAGTGACCCAATTTTCTTTGACAGTAATGGACAGATTCGTTTCGGTTCTGATGCGATATATGGTCGGATGCATGTTTACAATAAATTAGATTAATGGTATTGTCCCTCGGTACTTAAGAAAAGGAAATTACAAGTAGTAGAAGGAGCACGCTTTAAAAATGTCTCAAAAAGAACATGGAGAAGTGAGAAGTACTAGTGGTACCTTAAAGGGGACCTATCACTATTTGGATTCTCCCAGTCCTCATTTGTTTCCGTTTGTCTTTATTAGTAACGTAACAGATAGCCTTCAGATGTTTCGCGTGTGTAAGAATGGTAAGCCAATTGCCTTTCCATTACTTCTACCAAATCAGTATAAAATTGTTTACATTAAGGACTTTCAAAATGTTAGCTCCTGCGATGAGATTACAGTGACTGAACATTTAGAAGAATACATCTATGATGAATCATAGTTAGACTAGATTGATACCTATAGTCAAATCAACCCAGAATGAATTAATTAATCTATTCAGATTTGCTTAATGTGTCAAGGAATTAGATGTAGCAAAAGCCCTCAGGTAGCCCCTTTGGGCTTTTCTTAATCATAGTTATCTGAAAGAATTAGCTATCAATTTTCTACAAAATAAAGTTTAGTAATAATATTGAAATAATTGTAAAAAATATTTCAAAGAGGTATAATAGAAGTATGAAAACGGTTCCAATCTTTATCAAACAGCCTAGAAAGTGAGAGTGATCAAAATGAGAAAGGCATATGTTTTTAAGGAACGTCAACGTTACTCAATACGTAAATATTCTTTTGGAGCTGCATCAGTCTTAATTGGTGCGAGCTTGATGCTTGGTGGGCATGCTTTGGCTCAGGAACAAGCCAATAGCACAGGTTCTATCACAGACTATGAAGTTACTGTAAATAATTCTGAAGCACCCCAAATTGACCAGGCAACTTCAGAAGCTGTTACCGATGTCCTCAATGAACCTGCGTCAAGATCAGAAGCACCAAGACCTAAGCTTGCTAGCAGTGAAGTTGCTTCTTCTGAAGCTAGTAGTGTAGTGTCCAGCGAGGTTGCTTCTTTGGAAGTACCAGCAGAGGTTGCTCATTCTGCATCTGCTGTCGCTTCTGTTTCTAGATCAGAAGTGGCTACTCCACGTTCTGAAGTGTCATCAGTAGCTAGCTCTGAAGTAGTTAGTGAGATTAACCGTTCAGCAACTTCAGAAGTAGCAGAAGTTAGAGGTACTGACCGTGAAGCTGTCGATACTAGTCTTCGTACTGTCTTAACTAATGCTAGTCAGCCAGGTGTAGATGGTCCTGTGACTGCTGATGGCTCTCTTGATATCCCATCGAACGGTACCTATTATTTCCGTCGCACAACTGAAATTCGTACAGCTCCAATCATGGATATCAAACCTACTTTCGTCTTTAGTGCAGGCGACCATGTTATCTATGATAAGGTCTTGAAGAAAGATAATCACCAATGGATTTCTTACATTGGTTACGATTATGAACGCTACTACGCTGATATCGCAGCTTTGAAGGCCGAAAACACTAGTAGCACTACTGAAGCGACTAGAGATGAAACTATCCCTGAACGTGGTACTTATTACTTCACTAAACCTGCAGATGTGAAGAACCAACCTAGCTTGACTGCCAAGACTGAGTTCAATTTTGATCCAGGCATGTCAGTCAACTACGATAGATCTTTGCTTGCGGACAACCACCGTTGGATTTCTTATACTTCGTACAGTGGTACTCGTCGTTATGTCGACCTAGGTGCTGTTGCAGAGGCTGTAGCTAAACCAAGAGGCGATATCGCTATTGAAAGTCATGACAATGGTGACTTTAGTGTAGTTATCAGTAATGTTTCAGACCAAAACGGTGTCCTCGGGGTATCTGTTCCAATCTGGTCTGAAAAGAATGGCCAAGATGATATCATTTGGTACAATGCAACTCGTCTTAACAATGGCAACTACAAGGTTAACGTCAGTCTAAGTGACCATAAGAATGAACGTGGTCTCTACAATGTTCATCTTTACTATGTTGAAACTAATGGTAAATTAGTTGGTGTGGGTGGCACAGCTTACACAGTTCCTGCCAAGGTTGAAGAAACGCATACAACTACTAGCTATAGCCTTCCTGACTCAGGAACTTACACCTTCAAAGAACGCACTGGCATTAAGGCAGAACCTCGTGTGGCAAGTCCAGAGTTAGCCTACTACGATGCTGGTATGTCAGTCAACTACGACAAGATTGTCAGTGGTGATGGTTACCAATGGCTTTCTTACCTCAGCTACAATGGCAACCGCCGTTATGTAGTTGTGGCAAAACTTGCTCAACAAGAAAGCAAACCAAGTGGCACTATCAGTATTGAAAACCTCTCTAACCTTGGTTTCGACGTTCATATCACTAATGTTTCTGGTGGTGACAAGGCTATCCAAGGTGTGAGTGTTCCAGTTTGGACAGCTAAAGACGGCCAAGATGATCTTGTATGGCACCAAGCCGACAGACAAAGTGATGGTAGCTACAAGGTTCGCATCAATGTTAACGACCATAAGGCCGAAGCAGGCGAATACATTGTTCATCTCTACTATGTTCAAGATGGTAAAATGGTAGGTATCGGTGGCACTAGCACAACTGTTCCAGTTCAAAATGCAACCCGACACAACCTTCCAGCTTCAGGTTCATACACCTTTACCGCTCGTACTGGCATTAAGGCAGAACCTCGTGTGGCAAGCCCAGAGTTGGCCTACTACGATGCTGGTATGTCAGTCAACTATGACAAGATTGTCAGTGGTGATGGTTATGAATGGCTTTCTTACCTCAGCTACAATGGTAACCGACGTTATGTAGCTGTGGCTAAACTTGCTCAACAAGAAAGCAAACCAAGCGGTACTATCAATATTGAAAACCTCTCTAACCTCGGTTTTGACGTTCATATCACTAATGTTTCTGGTGGTGACAAGGCTATTCAAGGCGTAAGTGTTCCAGTTTGGACAGCTAAAGACGGCCAAGACGACCTTGTATGGCACCAAGCTAGCAGACAAAGTGATGGTAGCTACAAGGTTCGTATCAATGTTAGTGACCATAAGGCTGAAGCAGGTGAATACATTGTCCATCTCTACTATGTCCAAGATGGTAAAATGGTAGGTATCGGAGGCACTAGTACAACTGTTCCAGTTCAAAATGCAACTCGCCACAATCTTCCAGCTTCAGGTTCATATACCTTTACCGCTCGTACTGGCATCAAGACTCAACCTTTGGTAGCCAACCCAGATGTTAGCTACTACGATGCTGGTATGTCAGTCAACTATGACAAGGTTGTCAATAATGATGGCTATACATGGCTTTCTTATCTCAGCTATTCAGGACATCGTTTCTATGTGGCTATCGCACCAACGAGTGTGACTAAACCTGTAGAACAACCTGTTCAACCAAGTACACCATCATCTGGTACCTATACTTTCAAAGAACGCTCTAGCATTAAAGCAGAACCAAGTGTAGCGAGTCCAGAGTTGGCTTACTATGATACTGGTATGTCCGTTAACTATGACAGATTGGTGACTGCAGATGGTCACACATGGCTCTCTTATGTTAGCCATGGAGGCAACCGTCGTTACATTGCTATTGATGGTAAGGCAACAGCAGTTGCTCAACCAGCAAGTCCAAGCCTAGCTGCAACTGGTACTTATACCTTTACCAAACCTAGCTCTATCAAGGCTCAACCAAGTGTTGCTAGTCCAGAGTTAGCCTACTATGATAAAGGCATGTCCGTTCGCTATGACAAGGTCCTTACAGCCGATGGACACACATGGTTATCTTATACGACTTATAGTGGTGCAAGACGCTATGTGGATATTTCTTAAGAGTTGTAACATCACTCTCTTTTGAGGGTGGTGTTTTTTTAGTTTCAAGAGTTGAATCAATATATTGTTCAATATGCTTTAGAAACATTTGCTGTAAATTAGCGAAAGTTATAAAATCAAGGTGAAAGTATAGGATTCGTTCTATGAGTAACTAGCATCTTAAGTTATAGAATAAGGATGTTGTAATTAGAGGTGTTCAATTATGTTAGATATTTTTGTTTTAGAAGAAGATTATTTTCAACAAGCTCGTCTTGAGGATGCTATCCACAAGTCTAAACAAATATATATTTTAAGAATTGGGAAGGTTGATTTATACGATAAACCCAATCAATTATTAGAGCGTATTACGGAAAGGGGCTCGCATTTACTGTTTTTTCTAGATATTGGATCTGACAGTGATGTCGAAGGGGGAATATTGGTTGCTCAACAGATTCGTGAGCGAGATCCGTATGCAAGTATTGTTTTCATCACAGCACATCCCGAACTCCTACCTTCAACCTTTCAGTATCGCTTAGCTGCACTTGATTTTATTGACAAGAATTTGCCTGATATTGAATATGAAGATAGGATTATTTCTGATATTGGATTAGCACTTTCTAAAAATGGTCTGAGCCAAATAGAGTGTGCTTTTACTATAGATACAAAGAATGCAACTATACAAGTTCCTTTTCATAAGATTCTCTATTTTGAAACATCTCCAACGGTTCATAAGGTAATTCTTCATACAACAGAAGAGCAAATTGAGTTCTATGGTCAATTATCAAAAGTTGTAAAACAAGATTGCAGACTATATAAATGCCATAAATCATTTGTTGTAAATCCCGAAAACATTGTGAGATTGGACAAAGAATTAGGTGTTATTTATTTTGAAAACGGAGAGTCATGCTTGGTTTCGAAAGCTAAACAAAAAGAGATTGTTGCTAAGATGCTTGTTCCAAAATCCATGGCAGTTTGATGTATATAGTATTTTTATTTTAAATGTTATTTTCTGATTATGACGGAAAAAACACCGTTTATGACTTCAATGAAAAATTTAACTGTCTATATATTATAATAACCTAGTAAATTATCAGAAAAGGAATATCACTCATGAAAAATACAAGTAAACTCATTGGTATCCTATCAGCTCTAATTGTAGTTATCCTTGCTGTCTTCTTAGTGACTATGTTTAATAGTCATGAGTCGGCGCGTGTTAACACAAGTAGTAGCCCAGCCAAGACGGTCAAGAAATCATCTTCAAGCTCAAGTAAAGCTGTTAAGAAGGATAAGAAAACAGCTAAATCATCATCTTCAGCAGTTTCAAATGAAGAAAATGACAATCAGGCTTCAGCAGTAGCACCTAAAGCTTCTTCTCAAGAACAAGCTCAAGCAGGAACTGCAGATGGCGGACAAGTGGCTGAAGCAGCAGCTGGATCAGACAAGGTTAAATCTGAAAAGAATACAAATAATAGTCAATCATCGCTTGACTTTGGTGCCCTTGATAATGGTGATATTAGCTCTCTTGTGGGAACTTGGACTAATGCGAATGGTGAATCAGTTACAATTAACGCTGATGGTACAATTATTAAAAACTCAACAGGTTATACTGCTCAATTGAAGCCTCAAAGAGTTTCAGATAATATTTTTTATGCAGGAGTATTCTCAGATACAAGCTCAGCTGCATTGAGAGCGATTTCTGGAGGTAGTAACGGCTCTGATTACCTTGTTATTGGTCAAGACCAAACTGCTGAAGGTTTCCCTTATTATCGTAACTAGTACGAAAAAAGATTGCTATTTATGAACTGCACCCCAAAAGTTAGACAGATAAAATCTAACTTTGTGGGGTGTTTTTTAATTGATTGAAGTGAAAAATGTTACAAACTATTGTCTTTTTTGTAACAAAAATGTAAAATAAGTAAAGAGAACAATAAATCTCATTTTGAATAAATAAGAGAGGTTCATTTATTAAAGAAATGCTCTAACTTAGAATTTCTCTTAAGATTATGCCAAAGGAAGTTATGCCATGCTTAACATCTATGTTTTAGAGGATCATTTTATCCAACAAAATCGTATTGAAGAGGTTATTCATACGATTCTTAAGAAAAATAACATTAAAGTGGGCGACTTTGAGGTTTTTGACAAACCCAATCAACTGTTAGACTTTATTACCGAGCGAGGGTCTCATCAGCTCTTTTTCCTAGACATTCAGATTAAAGACGATACTAAAAAAGGCTTGGAAGTTGCAAAGCAGATTCGCAAGAGTGACCCCTATGCCAATATTGTTTTCTTCACGACTCATTCAGAGTATCTTCCCTTAACTTTTCAATACCAATTGGCAGCTCTAGACTTTATTGATAAGTCTTTGGAGGGTGAGGACTTTCAAAAGCGTCTGGAAAGTATTATCTCATTAACCTGCAAAAAGATACAGAGTCAGAATCCAGAAGACGCTTTTCGGATTGAGAATGTTAAGACCGTTATTCAGGTTCCCTTTCATGATATCTTGTACTTTGAGACCTCGGATATCGTCCACAAGGTTATCCTTTATACTAAAGAGGAGCAGATTGAGTTTTATGGCAGTCTCTCTCAAATTGAAAAGAGTGACCCTAGACTGTTTAAATGTCATAAGTCCTTCCTAGTTAATCCAGAAAATATCATCAAATTAGATAAAAGTACGGGGACGGTCTATTTTGAAAATGGTGGCGTTTGCTATGTTTCAAAGTTGAAACTAAAGAAATTACTTGAGAGAATTAGCCTATGACAGCGATTAATTTTGTGTTGGATAATCTAGACTTTTTAGCGGAGATTATCCTCTTTATTCTCATTTATCAATACATTACCTCCGAGAAGATAAAGCTAAGATGGTATATCATCATCCCCTTGATTATCCGATTTTTGTTTGTGCTTTCTCCAGTCCTATCCTATGTTTTAGGGCATGCCTTCTTGGTTGTTTATTCCCTCTACAGAAATCGTTATGGTAATAGGTTATTAGATATTTTCTATAGCTTGTTTCCAATCGTCATAGAAAGTCTTGTTCACAATCTTATTATTTATGGGATTGCCTTAGTCATCAATCGACATTATCTGATTGTGCTGAATCATTTTCATTTAAACCTTGTCACTGAGTTGCTAGTCTTTCCTGTGTTTTGGTTAATCATTAAGACCTTAAAAGTAGATTTCAAAGCGCTGAACTATGGTTTTAGAAAGTCATTTTCAAAGTACTTTTTATTGCTTATAGATATATCAATGTTATCTTATGCCCTCCTTCTCCAATATATTACCTTTTTTGTGCAACAGATCCCTGGAGGAAGAGATTGGCATGTTTATCTCGTGGTGACCTATGCTTTACTCTTTCTTGCGACCCTTGTTTACATTAATGCGACTTTCAGCGAAAGACTAAAAGAAGAAGTCCTACTCCAAAAAGATAGGCAAATGAGTGATTTGGCTCATTATAGTCAACAAATCGAGCAACTCTATACTGATCTTCGTCGATTTAGGCATGATTACTTAAATATCTTGTCTAGTATCAAATATGGCATTGACTCCAAAGATATAGCTATCATTTCCGATATCTACGATAACATCCTTGAAAAAACAAAGACTCGGATTGAGGGGAAACAGTACGAAATTGCCAACTTGATTAATATTAAAGATGAAGCCGTTAAAGGTGTCTTGGCTAGTAAAATCTTGGAAGCACAAGACCAGTCTATTACCGTTCACCTTGAGGTCAGCGACGTCTTTGAAGTATCGAGGATGGAATTGTTGGATTTCATAACAGTGCTATCCATTTTTTTGGATAATGCTATTGAGGCTAGTTTGGATAGCATTACTAAAGAAGTAACCATTGCTCTTATCAGTAGCGATACAAAGGTAGTAATAGTAGAGAATACCATTGCTCAAGAATCTATCAATACAGTCGGCATCTTTAAACTTGGTCGCTCAAGTAAAGGAGAAGGACGTGGTATAGGTTTGTCCACTGTTCGAGAGATTTTAGGGAAGTATCCTAATTGTTCTTTGTCAACACAATCTAAAGACTATCGTTTTAAACAGACACTAAAAATAGAAGATGTGGTCTGATTATGACGAAAAAACGACTGTTTATGACTTCAATGAAAAATTTAGCTTTCTATATATTATAATAATCTCGTAAATTATCAGAAAAGGAATCTCACTCATGAAAAATACAAGTAAACTTATTGGTATCCTATCAGCTCTAATTGTAGTTATCCTTGCTGTCTTCTTGGTGACTAAGTTTAATAGTCATGAGTCAGCGCGTGTTAGCACAAGTAGTAGCCCAGCTAAAACGGTTAAGAAATCATCTTCAAGCTCAAGCAAAGCTGTTAAGAAGGATAAGAAATCAGCTCAATCATCAACTTCAGCAGTTTCAAATGAAGAAAATGACAATCAGGCTTCAGCAGTAGCACCTAAAGCTTCTTCTCAAAAACAAGCCCAAGCAGGAACTACAGATGGTGGACAGGTGGTTGAATCTACAACACCAGCTTCTCAAGCTAGAGGAGTTGAAGGTGGACGAGGTTCTTGGACAGCTACTTCTGGAACATTGACACTTGATGAGAAAACACCTGTTTATGCTGCTCCAGATAAAGATAGCGGAGCAGTTTCTACACTTCCTGCCGGAGATGTTGACTGGGATAAATATGAAATTTTACCTGATGGAAACTGGTATAGTTTTGTTAAGAATGGCCAACGTTATTATATTTCATATTCAGATGTAGGACATTGATAAATGATTTAAAAAGCAAACATGATAACTCGTATAAAGTTATCATGTTTTTTATGTTTCCCTCTACTTTTCCTAACAAAATTACGAATAAATAAGTATGGCTTGCTTCGGCTTTCGATTATGACAAAAATCGGACAGTTTATGATTTAAGTGGGAACAAGCCAAATAAATTTGGTATACTAATGGGTAAGTGAGAAATATTTAGTAATATTCTGTAAAGTACTTGTAATATTTGTCACCGAGTGTTACAATCAACCTGTAACATCAATTCGATAGAGAGAATAATTGATATGAAACGAGAAAAATTTTTACACGAACAACAACGTTTTTCCATTCGTAAATATTCATTTGGGGCAGCATCAGTTCTTTTAGGAGCTAGTTTGGTCTTTGCGGGGCAAGCTTTGGCTGATGAGCATCATGAGGTTTCAACACCTTCAGATGCTTCTTTGCGTGCTATCTCAGATAGTAATGCTGTGACAGCAGCTGATATTTTCAGTGGTGTAGCAACAGATGGGGCAGCGTCAAGTGAGAAAGCTAGCCAAGTCTCAACAACTAGTCAAACCGCCAGTGAAACTGCCACTAGCGAGGCTACGAGTGAAGTGAGTGCTAGTACCTCACAAGTAGCAGATAAAACTTCTGAATCAACAGTTGCCAGCTCAGAAGCCACAAGTGGTACAAATACTTCGTCTGAAACAGCTACTAACTTTGATGTGTCTGCCTTAACGAGAGCAGCTGTCAATACTAGTTTGGTGAGCCAACCGGCTACAACTACAGCAAGCGACCTCCCAAGCCAAGGAACTTATGTCTACAAGGAACGTACAGAGGTTAAGAATCAACCTAAGGTTTCTGCCAAGGCTGAATTTTATGTAAATCCAGGGGATAGCGTCTTTTACGATCAAGTCGTGACAGCTGATGGTTACCAATGGATTAGCTACAAATCATACTCTGGTGTGCGTCGTTATGCTCCAGTGAAACCAGTGGCAGCTGGTAGTGGTAACGGTAATAGTGGTAATGGGGATGGCAAACCTTCTAATGGCGCTCAAGCCACAACAGGTGCTTTGAATATCCCAGCGACAGGAACTTACTACTTTACACGTGACACAAATATTAAGAAGGAACCAAAAGCAGATCTCAAACCTACTTTTGTTTTCGGCAAGGGTGACCATGTCATCTATGATAAAGTTTTGACAGCTGATAATCACCAATGGATTTCTTACCTTGGTTATGACTATGTTCGCTATTATGCCGATATTGCGACTTTGACACCAGCCAAAGCTGAAACACCAACTGTTAAACCAACAGAAACTAATCAAGCAAAACCAGAAACTACTGGTGCTGAAAAGCTTCCAGCAAGTGGTACTTATAATGTGACACGTAGCTTGAATGTTAAAAACGAACCTAAGGCTTCTGCAGATACACTTTACACCTTGGAAAAAGGCTACAAAGTGAACTATGACAAGGTATTGACTGCGGATAACCACCAATGGATTTCTTACATTAGTTACAGTGGTACACGTCGTTATGTGGATATTGCGGCTTTGAAAACGACTGAGTCTAAACCGGTGGCTCCTAAAGATGGGGTTAAACCTGCTCCAAAACCTGAACTTACGCCAGAGAAAACTACTGATAATTCAGAAGTGACAGAAGTACTTGAAATCCCAGACAAAGGGACTTATCACTTTAAGAAAACTGCTAATGTGAAATCTGAACCTAAAGTTTCCTCTAAGACTGAATTTACTTTCGAAAATGGTGATTCCTTGTCATATGATAAGGTTATGTTGGCAGATGGTCACCAATGGATTTCTTACAAGAGTTTTAGTGGTGCTCGTCGCTATGTTGATATTGCTAAAGTAGAGGTTAGTCAAGACAAAGCTGGTACTACAACAAGCGAGTCAGATCTTAAACCAAACCAACCGGTTGCTTCAGAGAATGTTAAACCAGTAGATAATAAGCCTATGGAAACCAAACCAGTCGATAAACCGGCTGAAAAACCAGCAGTGACAGGAGCTGATAAACTTCCTTCAAGTGGGCGTTACAACTTTACTAAGACTGTAGATGTTAAGGACGAACCAAAGGTGTCAGCCAAGACTGAGTTTGTTTTTATGAATGGCGATTCTGTCTTTTATGATAAGGTTTTGACAGCGGACAATCATCAATGGATTTCTTATGTCAGCTACAGTGGTAAACGTCGTTATGTTGATGTTGCGACTGTGAAAGTAACAACAAACAAGCCAGTTGAGTCTAAACCGACTGAAAATAAACTTACCGGTAAGCTTAACATTGAAAATATGACTGAAAATGGCTTTGATGTGGTTATTACTGAGGTTTCAGGTGCTGGTAAGGCTATCCAGGAAGTACTTGTTCCTGTCTGGTCTGACAAAGACGGTCAAGACGACCTCAAATGGCCATCTGCAAGTAAACAAGCAGATGGTAGCTACAAGACACATGTATCTATCAGCGATCACAAGAATAATCGTGGTGATTACACTGTCCACCTCTACTATAAGATTGATGGTAAACTTCAAGGTGTTGGTGGCACTCATACCAGTGTTCCAGTTCTTCAAGATCTTAGCCACCAATTGACCAATAACGGTTCTTACTACAGTGTTCGTGGTAAATACGATGATATTATCATTGTCAATAAAAAACATGGTCTTTCTAAGGACTATAACCCAGGTGAGAATCCTACAGCTAAAGCAGCTTTTGTTCGTCTTCGTGACGATATGATTAACCAAGGTTTGAATGTTGGACGTTCATACAGTGGTTTCCGTTCTTATGACTATCAAAAGACTCTTTACGATAACTATGTTAGCCGTGATGGTCAGGCAACTGCGGACCGTTACTCAGCTCGTCCTGGATATAGTGAACACCAAACTGGTTTGGTCTTTGATTTGACCGATAAATCTGGTAATTTGCTTGAAGATTCACGTGCTAGCCAATGGCTTAAAGACAATGCACATAACTATGGCTTTATCGTGCGTTTCCAAGCAGGTAAAGAAGCTTCAACTGGCTACATGCCAGAAGCATGGCACATCCGCTATGTGGGTAAAGAAGCTAAAGACATCCACGATTCAGGTTTGAGTTTGGAAGAATACTTCGGTATCGAAGGTGGCGATTATGCTGCTAGCAGCAAACCTGCTGAAAGTAAACCAGCCACTACAGGTGCTATCAACCTTCCAGCGACAGGCACTTATACCTTTACAGGTCGTGCGTCAATCAAAGCGGAAGCTAAGGTTTCAAGCCCAGAGTTGGCCTACTATGACAAGGGGATGAGTGTTAACTACGATAAGGTTCTCACAGCCGATGGCCGTCAATGGCTTTCATACGTGACAGCAAGTGGTAACCGTCGTTATGTTGATATTGCAGTAGCTAAGACAGAAGTAAGTCAACCAGCCGCAAAACCAAGTCTCCCAGAATCAGGTCGTTATACCTTCACAGGTCGTGCGTCAATCAAGGCAGAAGCTAAGGTTTCAAGTCCAGAGTTAGCCTACTATGACAAGGGCATGAGTGTTAACTATGACAAAGTTTTGACAGCTGATGGCCACACATGGCTTTCATATGTGGCAGCGAGTGGCAACCGTCGTTATGTTGATATTGCTTAATGAAGTAATGAATCAGGTTGGACAATGTGTCCAGCCTTTTTTGATAGCCTTTCTTTATCATGAGATTGAATTTTTCAATTTTTGTGACGTCTTTTGGAGTGCTATAATGGTTAATATAGAATCGAGGTTACTATGAAAATTGCATTGGTACAGATGGATGTTGCTCACGGAAAGCCTGTGGAAAATAAAAAGCACGTGAAAGAGATGTTGGAGAGGGCACTTAGCGAAAAGCCTGACGTCATTGTGCTACCTGAAATGTGGAATACTGGCTATGCTTTAGATGAACTGGATGGGCTTGCAGATAAGGAAGGTTTGGACTCTCAAGAAATCTTGTCTCATTTTGCTAGGAAACATGCTGTGGCTATTATCGGAGGGTCCGTTGCTATTGAGAAGGACGGCAAATTCTACAACACGACCTACGTCTACAATAAGTCTGGGGACCTAATCAATACCTATAGCAAGGTCCATCTCTTTGGCCTCATGGCAGAGGACCAGTATATGTCTGCAGGGTCTTCGGAGTCTGTATTTGAGCTTGATGGTGTGACAGCTACTAGTGTCATTTGTTATGATATTCGTTTTCCTGAATGGGTGCGAACACAGATGGCACAAGGAGCCAAGGTACTTTTTGTGGTAGCGCAGTGGCCAGAACCTCGTGTGCAACAATGGGAGATTTTGTTAAAGGCGCGTGCGGTTGAAAATCAAGCTTTTGTAGTTGCGGTTAATCGTGTCGGAACAGGACCAGACGATGTCTTTTCAGGGCATTCTATGGTTATCGATCCACTTGGAAATGTGGTCTTGCAATCCAAGGAGCATGAGGAGGGCATTTTTACGGCCGATATTAATCTTGAAGAGGTAGATAAGGTTCGAGGTCAGATTCCTGTTTTTGAGGATCGTCGCACGGACTTGTATCATTAAGGAGCGTTTATGTTATTTGAAGAATCGGACTTATTGAAGGCATTGCCAGAACAGTTTTTTGCAGGTTTGGTTGCTAAGGTTAATGCCAAGGTGGCGGAAGGAGCAGATGTGATCAATCTTGGTCAGGGCAATCCCGACCAACCGACTTATGACCATATTGTTGAGGCGCTGTGCCTTTCAGCGAAAAATCCTGCTAGCCATAAGTATTCACAGTTTCGAGGCAATCGTCCTTTTAAGGAAGCAGCTACTAGTTTTTACAAGAAACATTATGGGGTTGATTTGGATTCGGAGCGTGAGATTTGTGTCATGGGTGGAGCTAAAATTGGACTAGTGGAATTGCCCCTAGCTTTGATGAATCCTGGAGACCTCCTGCTCTTGCCTGACCCAGGATATCCTGATTATTTATCAGGAGTGAGTCTAGGACGTGTAGCCTATGAGACCTTTCCTTTGACGGCTGAAAATGATTTCTTGCCAGATTTGGATGCCATTCCTGAAGAGACAGCTCGTCGTGCTAAGTTTATCTATATCAATTATCCGAATAATCCTACGGGGGCTGTGGCGACTAAGGCCTTTTATGAAAAGTTGGTTGCTTGGGCTAAGACCTACGAAGTAGGAGTGGTGAGTGATTTGGCTTACGGAGCTTTGGGGTATCAGGGTTATGAGAATCCTAGCTTTTTATCAACGCCTGGTGCTAAAGATGTGGGGATTGAGTTCTATACTTTCTCGAAAACCTTCAATATGGCTGGTTGGCGTTTGGCCTTTGCAGCTGGGAATGACCAGATGATTGAAGCCTTAAATCTGATTCAAGACCATCTTTTTGTGGGAATCTTTCCTGCCTTGCAGGAGGCTGGGATTGCAGCTCTCTTAGACCCTAAATCTGAGGAGGCTGTTGCTCAACTGAATGCGACTTATGATAGCCGTCGAGATGCTTTTGTCCAGGCAGCTGCTAAGATTGGCTGGCAGGCCTTTCCATCCAGAGGTTCTTTCTATGCTTGGATGCCTGTGCCAGAGGGGTACACCAGTGAGAGTTTTGCGGATCTTTTACTTGAGAAGGTCCATGTTGCTGTGGCACCAGGTAAAGGATTTGGTCCTGCGGGTGATGCTTATGTTCGTATTGGGCTTTTGGTAGAGCCAGAGCGTCTGGTCGAAGCGGTCGATCGTATTGCCAACTTGCATTTATTTAATAACTAGATAGCATTCGTGAAAACAAGTAGTTGAAAAAGACTGCTTGTTTTTTTCATATTAATTTCAGTTTTTCCTTGACAAATGAATAAAAATACAATAAACTGGTTACATATTTATTCAAAAAGGAGTGCATAAATGAAAGTTTCAATCGTTGGTATCACTGGTTATAGTGGTTTAGAGTTAGTTAAAATTTTGAATAATCATAAAAAAGTGGAACTTGTTTCTATTCACGCAACCAAGGAAGTGGGCCGACGATTGTCTGATGTGTATCCCTATCTGACAGATGTTTGTGACTTAGATATTGAAGCTTATGATGCGGAAAAGATTATGAAAAAGGCGGATTTGGTTTTCTTTGCCACACCTTCAGGAGTTGCTAGTTCGCTTGCAGAGGAATTTGTTCAAGCTGATTTTCCTGTTATTGATTTATCTGGGGATCATCGCTTGCCGGCAGATGTTTATCAAGGATGGTATAAAAAATCACCTGCCAAGCAGAGTGTTTTGAATAAATTTACATACGCATTATCAGAATATACAGATGTGAAGGATAAGAAATTTATCGCCAATCCTGGATGCTATGCAACAGCGACGGAGCTGGCCCTGATTCCTTTGGTTGCTTCTGGTCTGATTGAGACGGATAGTGTCATTGTGGATGCCAAGTCTGGTTTAACTGGTGCGGGTAAGGCTTTGAGCGAGTCTAGTCATTTTGTCAATGTTCACGATAATTACGTGACTTATAAACTCAATCATCATCAGCATATTCCTGAGATTGTTCAATCCTTGCAGAACTTTAATCCGGAAATGCCTGAGATTCAGTTTTCAACGTCGCTTTTACCAGTTAATCGCGGAATCATGGCTACGGTTTATTGTAAGTTGAAGAAGGACGTGACTGTAGCTGATGTGGCTTCAGCATTCACAAAGGCTTATAGCGATAAACCCTTTGTACGTGTTCAAGACAGCTTGCCAGAACTACACAACGTTATCGGATCGAATTTTACAGATATTGGATTTGCCTATAATGAAAAAACCAATGTTCTGACAGTTATTTCAGTCATTGATAATCTGCTTAAAGGAGCAGCTGGACAGGCAGTGCAAAATCTCAACCTCATGCAGGGGTGGGATGAGACGGAAGGTTTGCTTATGACACCGTCATACTTGTAGATGTAAGCATAGAGTTAGGAGAAAAAAATATGAAAGTCATCGATGGAACAATTGCTAGTCCGCTGGGATTCTCAGCAGATGGGCTACATGCAGGATTTAAAAAGAGAAAAATGGATTTTGGTTGGATTGTCTCTGAAAAACCAGCCAGTGTGGCAGGAGTTTACACGACCAATAAGGTGATTGCAGCTCCTCTGATTGTGACCAAGACCTCCGTTAAAAAGGCTGGGAAAATGAAGGCTATCGTTGTTAACTCAGGTGTAGCCAATTCTTGTACAGGGACTCAAGGTTTGGAGGATGCTTACACCATGCAGGAGTTGACCGCTGAAAAGCTAGGTGTTGAACCAGATTTGGTTGGTGTAGCCTCTACAGGGATTATCGGTGAGTTGCTACCAATGGATACCTTGAAAAATGGTCTTTCCAAGATAGTGGTTAATGGGAATGCGGATGATTTTGCCAAGGCGATTTTGACGACTGATACAGCGACTAAGACTATTGCTGTGACGGAGACCTTTGGACGTGATGTGGTTACTATGGCTGGTGTCGCTAAGGGCTCAGGCATGATTCACCCTAATATGGCGACCATGCTTGGATTTGTTACTTGTGATGCTAATATTTCTAGTGACACCCTGCAATTGGCCTTGAGCCAAAATGTGGAAAAGACCTTTAATCAGATTACAGTTGACGGAGATACTTCAACCAATGATATGGTTCTTGTTATGTCAAATGGTTGCACGCTCAATGAAGAGATTCTGCCAGATACACCAGAATTCGATAAATTTTCGAAGATGCTGAATTTTGTGATGCAAGAGTTGGCTAAGAAAATTGCCAAGGACGGTGAAGGTGCTAATAAACTCATCCAAGTTGATGTGGTTAATGCCCCTAATGCCCTTGATGCACGTATGATGGCAAAATCAGTTGTCGGTTCAAGCCTAGTTAAAACGGCTATCTTTGGTGAAGATCCTAACTGGGGACGTATTTTAGCCGCTGTTGGCTACGCTGGTGTGGATGTTCCTGTGGATAATGTTGATATTATGCTTGGCGGTCTGCCAGTTATGTTGGCCTCTAGTCCTGTTTCCTTTGATGATGAAGAAATGAAAGACATCATGCATGATGATGAAGTTACTATAACGGTAGATCTTCATGCTGGTCATGAAAAAGGAACTGCATGGGGGTGTGATCTTTCCTACGATTACGTTAAGATTAATGCCCTCTACCATACTTAAGTTATCTATGATAAAGGAGTTAACTGATGACTACTGAATATATTGTAATCAAGATTGGTGGAGTAGCCAGTAAGCAGCTAACTCCTGAGATATTGACTAAACTGTCAGAATGGCAGCAGGCTGGTCAAAAAATTGTTATCGTTCATGGGGGCGGTTTTGCTATTAATCAGCTGATGGAGGAGAATCATATTCCAATTCACAAGGTCAATGGTCTTCGTGTGACGGGTCAGTCAGATATGGCTTTGATCAAAGAAGCTTTGGTTGACATGGTTGGGAAAAACTTAGCAGGTGAGTTGACTACTGCAGGTTTGCCAGCCTATCAGCTTGTAGATGAATTGTCAGACCTTGTTCATGCTGATTTCTTAGATCAAGAGACCTATGGTTTTGTGGGTGAGGTCAAAAACATCACTAATCAAACCCTAGTGAGCCTCCTATCTCAAGGCAAACTTCCCTTGATTCCGAGTCTAGGCTATAGTGAGCAGGGGGATTTGCTCAATATTAATGCCGATTACCTTGCCAGAGCAGTGGCGATTAGTCTAGGTGCTAAAAAACTTATCCTTCTGACAGATGTCAAGGGCGTTTTAGAAAATGGTCAGGTTTTGGAGCAGCTGAATTTTGTGGACGTTCAGAAAAAAATAGATTCAGGTGTGGTTACTGGAGGCATGATTCCTAAAATTCAAAGTGCTGTTCAGACAGTTCAGGCTGGTGTCGAGCAGGTCATTATTGGTGATAACCTGACAGACGGTACCATAATCAAGGAGTAAGAGATGACAAAATTATTTTCAAACTATAAGCGGGCAGCGATTGATTTTGCTTCGGCTCAGGGCAATTATTTGACAGATACAGCTGGCAAGACCTACTTGGATTTTTCATCGGGTATCGGGGTAACCAATCTGGGCTATCATCCCCATGTCAATCAGGCTTTGACAGAGCAGGTGGGCAAGATTTTGCATCAGCCTAATCTTTATCACAATCAGTTACAAGAGGATGTTGCTGACCTTTTAATTGGTGACAAGGACTATCTGGCCTTTTTCTGTAACAGTGGTGCAGAGGCTAATGAGGCAGCCATCAAAATCGCCCGTAAGGCTTCAGGTAAACAAGAAATCATTACCTTCCAAAATTCCTTCCATGGTCGAACGTTTGGCTCCATGTCTGCCACTGGTCAGGATAAAATCAAACAAGGTTTTGGTGAAGGTGTGCCCCACTTTAGCTATGCTATTTTCAATGACATAGACAGTGTCAAGTCCCTAGCCAATGAAGCAACTGCGGCTATTATGCTGGAGTTGGTTCAAGGGGAATCAGGTGTGCAACCTGCGGATCAGGACTTTGTTAAGGCTTTGTCTGATTTTTGTAAGGAGACAGGTATTTACCTCATTGTAGATGAGGTTCAGACAGGAATTGGTCGTACTGGTAAGCTTTATGCTTATGAGCACTACGATATTGAACCAGATATCTTTACTTTAGCCAAAGGTTTGGCCAATGGGGTGCCAGTTGGTGCCATGCTTGCCAAGTCATCTCTTGGAGAGGCTTTTTCTTACGGAAGTCATGGCTCTACCTTTGGAGGAAACAAACTGGCCATGGCGGCGGCCAAGGCTACGCTTGAAGTCATGTTGGCTCCAGGTTTTCTGGATACTGCTCTTGAAAATGGGAACAAGCTACAAGAACAATTGCAGGCAGCTTTATCTGATAAAGAGACGGTTACCACTGTACGTGGTTTGGGCTATATGATTGGGATTGAGACTACGGGCAATATAGGAGAATTGGTCCAGGCAGCTAGAGATAAGGGTTTGATTGTCTTAACTGCAGGGACAAACGTGATTCGACTCTTGCCACCAATCACCCTAAGTGATGCTGAAATCGAAAAGGGTGTATCTATCCTATCAGAAATATTTGACTAGAACATAAAAATCACTTGATTCTTTAATCAAGTGATTTCTTTTAATCATTGTCAGTAGCAATCTCGCTGAGAAGTCCCTTAGCTGTTGTTGTTGGCAGAATACGGACACGATTAAGTGAGAGGAGACCATCCTTAGCACTAGCTAGCCCTTCGTTAGTTGTTAGTCCTAACTTGTATGTTTTCTTAGCTAGGTCCAGTGTCGTTTGATTGTAGCGACCTGATGGGTAGGCAATGGTATTGACCTTAGTATTGAGTTTGTTTTCAAGAAAGTCGATAGAATCCGTTAATTCAACCTTTTGTGTTGCCTTGTCAGTGGCTGACAAATCGGGGTGGTTAACCGTATGAGACTGGAAGCTCATGCCGTGAGCCATCATTTCTTTCATCTGCTTGACGGTAAGATTTCCAGCATTTCCCTTCTTAACAAAGCCAGTGATCACATTGTTGGTCGCCTTAGCCTTGTATTTTTTGAGAATCGGATAGGCAATCGTATAGAAGTCTTCGTTACCATCATCAAAGGTCAGCCAAACAACCTTCTTAGCAGGCAAGGCATTTTCGGTGAAGGCTTTATAGGCTTCTTCAGGTGTTAGGAAATAGTAACCTGCCTTAGCTAATGCCTTGATTTGTGCCTCGAAGAGGTCTGGGTCAACGATAAGGTTGGCGTTAGAAGCTTCAGATGGATCCATGACGTGCACAGCATGATACATCAGGATAGGGATTTGGACAGGCTCGTCATAGGTTTTCCATTTACTTATAGTCTTAGACTGACTGGTCTGAGTCTGTTGTTGATTGCTTTTCGACTGGTTTGGTCGGTTTAACATGAAAACTGCCAGTAAGCCAAGAAGAACTAGGTTTAGTAAAAGCAGAAGAAGGTTCAATTTTTTTCTATTGGTTTTAGTTGATTTTTTCTTTTGAGAAGTCATTGTATCCCCTTTCGGATAGGTCTAGCTATTATTCTAACAAAAATGGGCTGGAAATGCACAGGATTTTCAGTAAAAAAGAATACTGTGCTCCTTAAATGGCAACAATATTCTGTCAATTCCGATAGAAATATGGTACAATTAAAAAAATGTATGTTTTTAAGGAGAAATCGTAAATGTCTATTAAAATTGGATTGCTTGGCTTTGGTACAGTAGCTAGCGGTATTCCTTTCCTTTTGAAGGAAAATGGTGAAAAGGTTCTTGCAGCCTCACGTGACCAACTCGAAATTGCGAAGGTTTTGGTTAAAGATGACGAGGAAAAAAATCGTCTTATCGCTGCAGGTAACGACTACAATTTTGTCACAAATGTTGACGAAATCCTTAACGATGACGAGATTCAAATCGTTGTCGAATTGATGGGACGTATCGAGCCAGCTCGTACTTTCATCACAAAAGCGCTTGAAGCAGGTAAAAACGTAGTTTCTGCCAACAAAGACTTGATTGCTACTCACGGCAAAGAGTTGATTTCTCTTGCCCAAGATAAGGGTGTAGCTTTCTACTATGAAGCTGCCGTTGCTGGTGGTATTCCAATTTTGCGTACTTTGGCTAATTCTTTGACATCTGACAAGGTAACACGTATCCTTGGTGTGCTCAACGGAACATCTAACTTCATGATGACTAAGATGGTGGACGAAGGTTGGTCATATGAGGATGCTCTTAAGACTGCCCAAGAACTTGGTTATGCTGAAAGTGATCCAACCAACGACGTTGAAGGTATTGACGCTGCTTATAAAGCTGTTATCCTTAGCCAATTTGGTTTTGGTGCCACAATTGATTTCGACGATGTGACTCACAAGGGGATTACAAACATCTCTACTGATGATGTAGCTGTCGCTCAAGAATTGGGCTATGTCATCAAATTGGTTGGTGATGTGCGTGAAGTAGAATCAGGTATCTCAGCAGAAGTATCACCAACATTCTTGCCAAAAAATCACCCACTTGCTAGCGTCAACGATGTTATGAATGCAGTCTTTGTTGAATCTATCGGTATCGGCGAATCAATGTATTACGGACCAGGTGCTGGTCAAAAACCAACAGCAACATCTGTTTTGGCAGACATTATCCGTATTGCTCGTCGTCTTTCAGATGGTAATGTTGGTAAACCATTCAACGAGTTCCGTCGCGACTTGCCATTGGCTAATCCAGCGGACGTTAAGAGCAACTACTACTTTGCCCTTGATACGCCAGACGAAAAAGGAAAAATCCTTCACTTGTCTGAAATCTTCAACTCAGAAGATATTTCATTTGAACAAGTCTTGCAACAAAAAGCAAATGGTACAACAGCTCGTATCGTTGTGATTACACATGCTATGTCTAAAACACAACTCAAAGCTGTTACTGAAAAACTTGAAGCAGCAGAAGATTTCACTGTTGTCAACACATTGAAAGTTTTGTCTAACTAATTGATAAGCCCATACTGGTGCGTATAAGAAAGGTATTCAAGGAGAAAAGTCGCTGATGGCTTTCCTCCTTTTGGTGTATTATTATGAAAATTACTGTCCCAGCAACATCTGCTAATATTGGTCCAGGTTTTGACTCTGTGGGTGTTGCCGTTTCTAAATATTTGACAATCGAGGTGCTTGAACCAGCAGATGCATGGCATATCGAACACGATTTGGGAGATATTCCTTCAGATGAAAATAATCTCCTCATTTCAACAGCCTTGCAAGTGAAGTCTGATTTGCAGCCCCATAAATTGGTGATGACATCAGATATTCCCTTGGCACGTGGTCTCGGTTCTTCAAGTTCTGTTATTGTCGCAGGAATCGAGTTGGCCAATCAATTGGCAGACTTGAAGCTCTCAGACGATGATAAACTTGATATTGCGACCAAGATTGAAGGTCACCCGGACAATGTTGCTCCAGCTATTTTTGGGAATCTTGTTGTGGCCTCTTATGTGGACGAGCATGTTAATAGCATCGTTACAGATTTTCCAGAGTGTGCCTTTGTAGCCTTCATTCCTAGCTATGAACTTAAGACGTCTGATTCACGTGGGGTACTTCCAAGTGACTTGTCTTACAAAGAAGCTGTAGCTGCATCATCTATTGCCAACGTTGCCATTGCTGCCCTCTTTGCAGGTGATTTGGTTAAGGCGGGACGTGCTATCCAAGGAGACATGTTCCACGAACGCTACCGTCAAAAACTGGTTAAAGAATTTGTGACTATTAAAGAATTGTCAGGCCAATACAGTGCTTATGCGACCTATCTCTCAGGCGCTGGCCCAACAGTTATGACCTTGACGCCAAATGATCAGGCTGAGGCTCTTAAAACGGCAATAGATGGTCTTGGTTTAGATGGTGAAACCTTCATCCTATCTGTGGATAAAGCAGGTGTTGTCGTTGAGTAGAAAAAATCAAGGGCTACTCTTTGGTCTAGCGACTTATATTCAATGGGGATTTTTATCCCTTTTTTGGAAGCTTCTAGCAGGTGTTTCGGCTTATAACACCTTCTCATGGCGAATTGTTTTTACTGTAGTGACTATGTTGGTCTATGCCCTAGTTGCTAAGCAAAATGCACGTTTCAAAGGTGAGCTAGTCGAACTTTGGCAGGATAAGAAAGTCTTACTTCGCATGCTACTTGCCAGCTTTCTCATAGCAGCTAACTGGTTGATTTATATCTATGCTGTGGGTCATGGTCAAGCGACGCAGGCTAGCTTGGGCTATTACATTATGCCTATTGTTTCTATCCTATTTGCCCTCATTTTTCTTCGTGAATCTCTGAGCAGAACCATGTGGACAGCAGTAGTGTTGGCCTTTATAGGAGTACTGGTTCTTGTTGTCAATACAGGAAAACTTCCCATGGTTTCTTTGGGATTGGCCCTGAGCTTTGGTTTTTACGGTCTCATCAAAAAAGGGGTTAGGCTCTCCAGTGACGTAGCCATGCTAGTAGAAAGTGGTTTGCTACTACCTTTTGTAGCCATCTATCTCATTTTCTTTTCTCCAGAATCATTTTCTTCCTATTCGAGCATGGAAATGTTTCTCCTAGCCATCTCAGGTGTAGTGACGGCTGTTCCTTTGCTTTGCTTCTCAGAAGCAGTCAAAAGGGCACCGCTTAACCTTATCGGTTTCATCCAGTATCTTAATCCTACCATTCAACTTCTCGTAGCCATTCTCATTTTTGGTGAGACAGTCAGCATTGGAGAATTGAAAGGTTTTCTCTTTATCTGGATAGCCATCCTAGTCTTTGTAACTGGCCAAATAGTAACATTTCGTAGAAGTTCCTGATAGCTATCGGGAACTTTTTATAATGCCGTCCTAAAAATTAATCAAGCTTATCTGACAATTTTAGAATTTTAAGATATAATAGTGATATTAGATTAAAATAATGGAGTATTTTATGCGAAAAACGAAAAAGCTAGTGAGCTATCTGATTCTGCTTGCTATTCCAGTTGCTATTGCTGTAGCCCTGTTTGTTTTTAACGGTTCGGGTTATCGCTTGTCAGAACAAGATGCGGCAGACATCGCCTACAAAAATGCTGGTGTCCAAACTTCTGAGATTTCTCAATCAGCAATCTCAAAATTACGTATTGGATTACATGGAAGCTATAGTGTTAGTTTTACAACACCCGACAATCATTTTGAATACACTATTGATGGTCAGTCAGGATCTATTTTGAAACATAAGAGTGACCATCCAACATCTAAGGATGAGGATGATACTAAAAAAGGTGAAGAGCCTAAAGATGAGAGTCAGTCTAGCGAAAGCAAGGATGAGCCACCAGTATCTAAAGAAGCTGCTCAAACAACAGCACTCAATCATGCGGGATTGGCTGAAGGTTCTGTAACGAACTTGACGGTAGATTTGAAGACTGAAGGAAGCGGGAAAGTCTACAATATTAGCTTTGATTATGCAGTGAGTCATTTGCGTTATAAATACGCAGTAAATGCTGATTCGGGAGCTATCGTAGCCTATACAACTGAGTATCTCACAGGGGTTGCGACTCCTGCTCAGTAGGTCACAGATAGAGTGAAAGCTCTCCTTATCATTGAGGAAAATCCTTGCAATTTCTCTGAAATGGTGTAAACTTAAAGTGAAAACGGTAACAGTGGCTGTAAAGGTTGCCGTAGAATCAAGGAGGCTTTGACCATGAAAGAATTCCAAGCATTTAAAGACACGCTTAGCAATAAGGCTCTCAAAGCCATTTACGAAGAAAGTAAATTGGAAGTCCAAGACGAAACAACTGAAGGTACAGAAGCCTTCTCACTAGCCTTGGCAACCCAAATGGCTATCAATCTACTCGAAAGCTATGAAAAATGGCTAAAAGAAGAAAGAGCTAAGGGAGATAAATAAGATGAAATCCTTGTCGAAAGACAGGGATTTTTCTAATGGAAAATAAAGTTATCTAGAATGTAGATGATCTGTCTTGAAATATCTATAACACCATCATTCGTGTACTCAAAATAAAATAAATGCTTATACTTATGACAGATGAGCCATTTCTTGTGAAAAAAGGTCTATATTTTTGCCGATGTTTTGTTACAATGGTTTCAGCAAGTTCCTTAAGAGAGGAGTAGAAAGATGATTTTCTTGGTGGTTAGGATAATTACTATGATGTTTGGGGGTATAGTTACTTACCTGCTATTGTGTTATTTTATTAGTCATACACAGTCCGAACATGTTTTAATAAGAGCACATCAAAGACGAGTTGCAGCTGGGAAAAAGCTCAAAGATGTTTGTGGGCTTGAATTAAAAGTTCATAAAGAACATTTTCAGAAGGATTTTGAAGGAAAGTGATGGTGAACTTCATGGAGTTAATTAAATCATTTCTTGTGACGCCCTATTTTCTTGGGATGATTCTTGGTGGTGTATTTTTAGGGATTTATGTGTTGATAGATAAGATTATTAAGAATCCGATAAAAGATATCGATTATTACAAAAAGTTTGTAGAATCTTACAAAGAAGAAGCAGATTTTTATAAAATGTCCTCCGAAGAGTATAAAATGATGGCAATAACTTACCGTAAGAGATATTTGGAAAGCCAAGCAAAGTTAGAATTTGTTATGAAAGGTAATAGTAGCCATTGAAAATTGTGAGGAAAAGTAGGACAGAGGACCTACTTTCAAATTCAAAAATCAATAAGATTTCCATCACAATTTCATTTGTATTGGTCTTAAAATTGTGATAAAATAAGACCATTCAGAGGTGCTTTGAAGCCCATTTGTCACAGGAAGCGGTGGTACTGAGAAATCCGCACAAATGTCAAAGCTGGTTGCTGATGGTCAAATTGAATCAAGAAAGCTGTGAGTGGTTGCCACTCAAAACTGGGTGGTACCGCGGATACACATTCGTCCCTGTCATATTATGGCAGGGATTTTCTATAGCTTTTAAAGAACAACCAAGAACTAAGGTCGCAGGTGAATTTAGAGATATTGATGCAGACGGAGCGAAAGCGAGGTCTACGTTCCTACCAAAGGAGGGTGACATGAAGCAATCTTTTGAGACCAGTAAATTGTACTATGGTTTTCCCATTTTTATCTTGGGTTACCAGGATCAGACACATGGTTATAATGTGACGACTTGTAGTTCTTCCTATAGTCTAGGAGATTGGCTAGTCATGGGGGTTGGTAGCGAGGAAAATGCGGCAGACCAGATTAAACATTATCAGAAATTTACGGTTAATATCCCTGATGAAAACCTAATGCTAGAGATGGAACAGGCTGGTTTTATTAGTCATCGTGAAAAGATTGCTAAACTTGGCCTAGATTTCCAACCTTCTAAACTGACACAAGCACCTATCTTGGATGCTTGTCCAGTCGTTCTGGATTGTAAGGTCGACAGAATTATTGATGAAGATGGTATCTGTCATATCTTTGCTAAGATTCTAGACCGTCTGGCTGAATCTGATTTGTTAGATGATAGGGGACATTTTAAAAATGACCGCTTTGCACCGACTTACTTTATGGGAGATAGTCATAAGCGTGTCTATCGCTATCTAGATGACCGAATCGACCCCATGGGAAGCTTCATCAAGAAAGCGAGGAAGAAGGATGACAAGAGCTGAATTACCAGAACAAATCGAAACAGACCGTCTTCTTTTACGAGTCCGAACAGTAGCGGATGCCGAAGATATCTTTGATTTTGCCAGTCGTCCAGAAGTCTCTTATCCAGCAGGCTTTCCACCCGTTAAGACCTTGGAAGATGAGATCTATTACCTAGAGCATATCCTTCCCGATCGGAATGAAAAGGACAATCTTCCAGCTGGTTACGGCATTGTGGTCAAAGGGACTGATAAAGTGATCGGTTCTGTTGATTTCAACCATAGACACGAAGATGATGTACTGGAAATTGGCTATACCTTGCACCCAGACTATTGGGGCCGAAGCTATGTGCCAGAAGCGGCGCGTGCTTTGATTGACCTAGGATTTAAGGATTTGGGTCTTCACAAGATTGAGCTGACATGTTTTGGCTACAATGTCCAAAGTCAACGCATCGCTGAGAAGCTTGGTTTTACCCTCGAAGCTTGTATAAGGGACCGCAAAGATGCCCAAGGAAATCGCTGTGACAGTTTGATGTATGGCTTGTTGAAGAGTGAGTGGGAAGTAATGATAGATGGCTAAAAAGAAAAATCGACAAAAAGAATTTAAGCGTAAGCAAAAATTGATGATAAAAGTTGTTTCTGAAGAAGAAATTGCATTGACAGAATCACTTGGGTATCAACCTGTCTTTGTAGAACGTCGGAAAATTCAAAATTTTGATGAACAAAACATAGCAATGATGCAATATTTTTATGAATATGGGGTTTATCCGGATGTTCAGGAAATCAATTCCAAATTGGGAACCGGGACTTTTGATTGGAATCAAGATCATGCTTTATTCAGAGAAGCTATGTATACTCCAAATAAACAAAAGAGAAATAAACTGTTAAAACAAGTTTTAAAGCTTAACCCAGATTATTTTGCTGCCGAGTATCATCTTTTTCTTTCGACTGTTCAAGACATTGACTTACCAACTTTTAAAAGAGTATTGGAATTTGAAACTCTGGTTTTAGAAAAATGGAAAATCAATGGGTATAACAATTGGAACTCCTTTGAAGCACGCCCGATCCTAACTGCTCTTATGTTTCTGATTGAATATTATATGGCGGAAAGATTTTATTATAAGGCTTTGGAAATGGTTAACTTATACTTAAGTAAACAACCAGAGCGATTCCCTCCTAACTTTGTTTTCTGTATGCTCTCTCTATATCATATCACTGGACAAGAATCTAAAGTTGAACGGTTCTATCAGGAAGAACTGAATCAAGGAATACGTAGTGATACTGTGTTGATACATGCTATTATTTCTGCTTTCTCTAGAGGAAAGGTTGAAGAGGCAAGTAAATTATTTGCAAAACTTGTGGAAATCAACGATGATGCTGTTGACTATTTTATAGATGAAGATTGGCCCTTTAAGATTCCTGAAATAGAAGAACTGGAATGTTATTACCCAAATTCAGTCGAATCGCTACAAGCTAGCCTGTATCCTATGTCTGATTATTTACAGGAAAATATTATTTTGACAGATTTTTTGACAAATGAAGCAGAGAAATTTTGCTCTAAATCAAGAATCACTAGCCCTCCTGATTTAGCGAAAAACTTATCTACGGTAACTAACTGGTTCTCGTTTATGCGAGAAGAGAAAATGAAGGGAATTCGGATGGATATTGTCCGCATTTTTGTTGAAAATGGAATTCAAACGTCTGCTGACTTTAAAAATTGGACAGAAAAAGAAATCCTCGCTTTGAAGGGAATTGGTCCTGTTACCGTTCAGAAGCTAAAGGAAAATGGGATAAGGTTTAAAAAAGATAATTAATTATTTATTGATAAAAATTTAAATAAACAATAGAAATAACTAGAAAGGACACACACATGTCTAAGGAACTTTCACCTAAATACAATCCAGCCGAGGTTGAGGCTGGTCGTTACCAAAAATGGCTTGACGAAGATGTTTTCAAGCCTTCTGGCGATAAAAAGGCTAAGCCTTATTCAATCGTCATTCCACCACCAAACGTAACTGGGAAACTTCACCTTGGTCACGCTTGGGATACAACTTTGCAAGATATCATTATCCGTCAAAAACGAATGCAAGGTTTCGACACGCTTTGGCTTCCTGGTATGGACCATGCTGGGATTGCTACTCAAGCTAAAGTAGAAGCGCGTTTGGCTGAGGACGGCATCTCTCGCTATGACCTGGGTCGTGAAAAATTCCTTGATAAAGTCTGGGAATGGAAAGACGAGTATGCGACGACTATCAAGCAACAATGGGGCAAGATGGGGCTCTCGGTAGACTACTCTCGTGAGCGTTTCACTCTTGACGAAGGTCTTTCAAAAGCGGTTCGTAAAGTCTTTGTAGAGCTTTACAAAAAAGGTTGGATTTACCGTGGTGAATTTATCATCAACTGGGATCCAAAAGCTCGTACAGCCCTTTCTGATATCGAGGTTATTCACAAGGATGTCGAAGGTGCCTTCTACCACATGAACTACATGTTGGAAGACGGTTCACGTGCCCTTGAAGTAGCAACGACACGTCCTGAGACTATGTTTGGGGATACTGCCGTAGCGGTTAACCCAAATGATGACCGTTATAAAGACTTGATTGGTAAAAATGTTATCTTGCCAATCTTGAACAAGCCAATCCCAATCGTTGGTGATGAACACGCAGACCCTGAATTTGGTACTGGTGTGGTTAAAATCACTCCTGCCCATGACCCTAATGACTTCTTGGTTGGACAACGTCATAACTTGCCACAAGTCAACGTTATGAACGATGATGGTACTATGAATGAATTGGCTGGCGAATTCAACGGCATGGACCGCTTTGAAGCTCGTAAGGCTGTTATCAAGAAGTTAGAAGAAATTGGTGCCCTTGTTAAGATTGAGAAGATGACCCACTCAGTTGGTCACTCAGAGCGTACAGGGGTTATGGTTGAGCCACGCTTGTCTACACAATGGTTCGTTAAGATGGATCAATTGGCGAAAAATGCTATCGCAAACCAAGACACAGATGATAAGGTAGAATTCTACCCACCTCGTTTCAACGACACCTTCCTTCAGTGGATGGAAAATGTCCATGACTGGGTAATTTCTCGTCAGCTCTGGTGGGGTCACCAAATCCCTGCTTGGTACAATGCTGAGGGTGAAATGTACGTTGGCGAAGAAGCACCAGAAGGTGACGGATGGAAACAAGACGAAGATGTCTTGGATACTTGGTTCAGTTCTGCCCTCTGGCCATTCTCAACTATGGGTTGGCCTGATGTGGAAGCAGAAGACTTCAAACGTTACTTCCCAACTTCAACTTTGGTAACAGGTTACGACATCATCTTCTTCTGGGTGTCTCGTATGATTTTCCAATCATTAGAATTTACAGGACGCCAACCATTTAAGAACGTCTTGATCCACGGTCTTATCCGTGACGAGCAAGGACGTAAGATGTCTAAGTCACTTGGTAACGGGATTGACCCAATGGATGTTATCGAGAAATACGGTGCCGATGCTCTTCGTTGGTTCCTTTCAAACGGTTCTGCACCAGGTCAAGACGTGCGTTTCTCTTATGAGAAAATGGATGCGTCTTGGAACTTCATTAACAAGATTTGGAACATCTCTCGCTATATCCTCATGAACAATGAAGGGTTGACCTTGGATGCGGCACGTGAAAATGTAGCTAAAGTGGCTGCTGGCCAAGCAGGTAACGTGACAGACCGTTGGATTCTCCACAACCTCAACGAAACTATCGGAAAAGTCACTGAAAACTTTGATAAGTTTGAATTTGGTGTAGCTGGTCACATCATCTACAACTTCATTTGGGATGAGTTTGCGGATTGGTATGTTGAGTTGACTAAGGAAGTGCTTTATAGCGATAACGAGGACGAAAAAGTCATCACACGTTCTGTTCTTCTTTACACCTTGGATCAAATCTTGCGTCTCCTTCACCCAATCATGCCATTCGTAACTGAAGAAATCTATGGCCAAATCTCTGAAGGAACGATTGTGACTGCGGAATACCCAGTGGTTCGTCCAGAGTTTGAAAACGAAGAAGCAGCAGCGGGCGTTGAAGCTCTTAAAGACGTGATTCGTTCAGTACGTAACTCTCGTGCAGAAGTGAACGTAGCTCCAAGCAAACCAATCACTATCTTGATTAAGACAAGCGACAGCAAGCTCGATGCCTTCTTCAATGACAATGTCAACTACATCAAACGCTTCACAAACCCAGAACACTTGGGAATTGCAGCAGATGTCGAAGTACCTGACTTGGTTATGTCAAGCATCATCACAGGTGCAGAAATCTACTTGCCACTCGCTGACCTTCTAAATGTCGAAGAAGAATTGGCTCGTCTTGAAAAAGAATTGGCCAAATGGCAAAAAGAACTCGACATGGTTGGTAAGAAACTTAGCAATGAACGCTTCGTAGCTAATGCCAAACCAGAAGTTGTCCAAAAAGAACGCGACAAACAAGAAGATTACCAAGCTAAATACGATGCGACAGTAGTACGTATTGAAGAAATGAAGAAATTGGTGAAATAACCAAAGAGACACGGCGGAATGCCGCGTTTTTTTGGTATAATGAAGGTAGATTATAAATTAAAGGTGGAAAAAATGGGTAAAATTTTTATTGCACATGCTTGGTCAAATGATGAAAATTACAATCAGAAACAATTAGATTTTATACGAAAATTGGAACTTGAATTACAAGACAATAATTTAGAAGTTATTTATGATGGGAATAATGTAGATAAAAAAGGTCTAAATTCATTTATGAGAGAAAATATTAAGAATTGTGACGTTATTTTAGCTATTTGTGATGAAATCTACTTACAAAAATCTGATAATGAAGATACTGGAGTTTACTATGAACTACAGGAATAGCCGAACACAAATTTTTAGATAAAGTAATACCTATAAAAATTGCACAATGTAAACTACCATATCTTTTTGGTTCTCTAGAATATGAATCTTTTCAAAATGAATTTGATAATATGGTAATTGATTCTACTGATGCTCTTAAGAAATTATTTGTTCGGTTATCAAAAAAACTTTCAATGCCTACTCTATGTCCAAATGATTCCTTAAAACCAGATGTAATGGCTAAGATAAACTCTCTGGATTTAATAGCAAATATTTTAAGCGCGGATTCAAAACTGTCAGATTTTTATACCTATCCTGAGTTCAGAATAGATGAAACTAATGGTCTGAAATATGAATCATCAAAAAAATTAATAAAAAAACAGTTCTATTTAAATAAAATTTATATTATTGGTGATAGACAAAGTGGAAAAACTTCATTTGCTAAAAAATTATTTGGCGATATCTATAACAATGACTTTCAACCTGTTCTCTTAGAAAAGAAGGATATTAACTCTCAAAATATTGATAAAGCTGTGAGGAATAAATATATCGATACATATACTACCACTCACAAAAATGAAAAGAAGAATATAGTCTTAATTGTTGATGATTTTCATAAGATTCCTCAGAGATTTCAAATTGCGATAAAAAAAACTGAAGGCTATGCGGGAGTAGTTTTAATTATTGATGATATATATGATATTACTTCAAGAGATTTTGCGTTCTCAAGATTTACAATAATGCCATTGAAACCAACGTTAAGGAATGAACTAATAGGCAAAATAATTGATTCTCAACCTGATTCTAAATCCCTAACTAAAAATGATAGATGGAAGAAAATTGATGAAAGTTCTAATTTAATCAATGTTAGTTTAGGTTTAGATAGAGGTTATATAAATGGTATAATGCCAGCATTTCCTTTGTATATTTTAATCATTTTAGGTGCACACACAAATTCTAGTAGTAGACTCGACTCACCGATGTCTTCATATGGACATTGTTATCAATTACTAATCGGCTTGGCATTTCAAAGTTGTGGAATTAACAACGATCGTATCGAATCGTATATGAATTTCCTTTCATATTTTTCCATGTATCTATTTAGAAATAAAACGTTCTTGGTTACAACAAAAGAATTTGAACAATTTTTGAAAGAGTATCAAGCCGATTATACGATTTTTGATTTGGATCAATACATAAATCAATTGAGGGAGACTGGAATAATAAGAAAAAATAACTCATCAAATTATGGTTTTTGCTATGAATATCTTTACTACTTCTTTTTAGGTAAATTTTTATCTGAGCATTTTGATGAGTATATAGAAGAAATTAGCTGTATTATATCTAATTTGGATATAGAAGAAAATGGTCATATTAGTATTTTTCTTGCACACCATAGTAAAGATTATCGCTTAATTCAGATGTTGGATAGCAGATTGGAATGCACTTTTAGTACTTTTAAAGAAGCTAAATTAAATTCCGAAGAATTAGGAGATTTTGACAAACAAGTTAGAGAGTTGTCAGATAATATAGAGTTCAAAATAGGGAATCACAGTGAAGAAAGAAGAAGTCGGTTAGAACGTCAGGATAAATTTGAGGCTAGTTCTTATCAGGAAATAGAGGAAGTACATAAGGATGCGAAAAAAGAAGAGTCAAGACAAAACGAAGTAAGGTGTGCAATTCAGACAGTAGAAGTTATCGGTGTAATATTAAAAAATAGATATGGCTCAATAAAAAATAAAGATTTTGATAAAATCTTAAAGAATACAGTTGATGCTAATTTGAGACTCCTTACTTCATTTATCAAAATTGTATCAAATCAGGAATTTATATCTTTACTAGAGAATTTTATCTCAAATGAAATAACTTCTGAAAATGTTGATAGTGTAAAACTAAAAAAAGAAATACATGGTATGCTTGTAAGCATGAATTTCGCAACCATATATGCAATTATTCTAAAAACCATTTCCTCAATTGGTTCTGAATATATTTCTCGCTATTTTTCAAAATTATCTAATAATAGTACTGCAAATCCGAGCTATATATTAATTAAGAGAGGATTAGAAATGCAATATGAAAAGCAATTTGCAGAAGATGATATTTTAAAAGAAATAAACGATACAGAAATGTCACACTTAGCTCGAACCATTTTAAATTTATTGGTCGTTAATCATATATCTACCCATTACTTTAATTTTAAAGAGAAATCTCGGATAGAAAAAAAATTTGGATTTCGTCCTAATACGATACTAAAACGAGAACAACAGATAAAATCGTTAGAAAGCAGGTAACTACATGACAAATTCTGTAAGTTCGAACCGCTCTGAAAAGTACAACATTGCAGCTTTCTTCTCAGGTGTAGGGGGAATTGAGTTGGGATTTGAACAGACCAATGAATATGATAGGTATGGTTGTCAGTCTGATTGTTTAAATGATTCAAATTTATATTTTGATAATCGTGAAACCTTATCCGCCCCTATGTATGTGGTGACATAAGAATTTTTTATGACAACTTCTTTGAATAGTCTCTTATTTTGAAAAAATAGAATTTTTTTGGCTGTAAAATGAAATTGTGATTAAGATAAATATTTGACTATTTTTTACAAGCCCAACTTTCAGTGTTGAGCTTGTTTTTTCATATTCAAAAAGGTTAGTATAGGGCTCTTAATTTTTCAAAAGAATTTACTGAAAACTCTTGAAATTCAAGAAAAAAGGAGTAGACTAATAGGTGATTAAACCTAGGAGGCAAGTCGTGAAATACTACGTTCAATTCATGTTGATTTGTTTATTTGCCGTTATTGGTGAAGCCATTTCAACATTCTTCAAATTACCTATTCCTGGAAGCATTATTGGCCTATTCTTGCTTCTTATTGCTCTTCAGCTTAAGTGGATTCGTCTACGTCATATTCATGCAGTAGCAGAGTTTTTAATTGCCAATATGACTATTCTATTTTTGCCAGCAGGTGTCGGTATTATGGAACGATGGAATGCTATTTCAGCGAATATTGTCCCTATTATTTTGATTATTATGGGAGCTTTGGTTCTTAACATTGTGGTGATTGCAGTAGTTGTCGGTTTCATCAAAAAACATTTTGAAGGTGATTACGAGGAGGTTAAACGTGGCTAATTTTTTTAATACACCCTTGTTTGGGCTAACACTTTCTGTACTAGCTTACACAATAGGGCTTTTGATTTATCGCCGTTTTCCTAATCCTTTGACAACGCCTCTTCTTGTATCGACTGCCTTGATTATCGTCATTTTGCACTATACAGGTATTTCCTACAAGGATTACTATGTAGGTGGTTCTTATCTTAACAGTTTGATTATTCCTTCAACAGTCGCGCTAGCAGTTCCTTTTTATAAGAATCTACACCTCATGCGCCATCACTATAAGAGTATTCTAATTGGATCAACTGTTGCCTGTGTTCTAAATACGAGTTATACGGCTTTGATTGCTAAGCTTTTTGGGATGGATTATTTCTTAGCCATCTCTCTCTTTCCTAAGTCTGTAACAACTGCCATGGCTGTAGGGATTTCGGAAAAAATGCAGGGGATTACGACAGTAACCTTGGTCGTCGTTGTTATTACGGGAATTTTAACCTCAGTTTTAGGTCCTGTCTTTTTAAAAATGATTGGCATCAAAGACCCAGTTGCTATCGGACTTTCACTAGGAGGGACCGGACACGCTGTAGGTACAGGAACTGCCTTCAGATATGGTCAAGTTGCAGGTGCTATGGGCGGTCTTTCAATCGCTGTGACAGGGATTCTATATGTCTTTATTAGTCCTATTGTGGCAAGTTTGATTCTGAAATAAAAAATTAAGGTTTGGATAGGTTTTCCAAGCCTTTTTAGCTGTGAAAAACAAGCAAAATCTGACCTTTTATGTTATAATTAAGGTTATGAATTATGGAGATTATATCTGGGATTTGGGTGGTACCTTGTTGGATAATTACCAGGTATCAACCCAAGCCTTTCTAGCAACTTTAGAACAATTTGAGCGTACAGCAGAACCTCAAGCAGTCTATGATGCCCTTAAGTTATCAACGAGCACTGCCATTGATATGTTTGCGCCTGATATAGCTGATTTTCGAACCCTATATAAGCAGGAGGAAGCCAAGCATTTACAGGAACCTGTTCTTTTTGAAGGTGCTAAGGCTGTCCTAGCTAAGATTGTGGCTAAGGGTGGGCGTAATTTTTTGGTTAGCCACCGTAATCACTTGGTGCTAGAAATCCTTGACAAAGCAGAAATTGCCTCTTATTTTACAGAGGTTGTAACTTCTGTAAATGGCTTTGCTAGAAAGCCGAGTCCAGATAGTTTCCTTTATTTAATTAACAAATACGATATTAAACACGGCTTGGTCATTGGTGACCGCCAGATAGATATAGAGGCAGGAAAAGCAGCAGGTCTGGATACCTTGCTTGTTGATGGCCATAAATCATTATTGGAGATTGTGACATAAATGACTGATGAATTAAAAAATCTTGAAGAAAAAGCGCAAGAATATGATGCCAGCCAGATTCAAGTCCTAGAGGGCCTTGAAGCGGTACGTATGCGTCCAGGTATGTATATTGGATCAACCTCAAAAGAAGGGTTGCATCATTTGGTATGGGAGATTGTCGATAACTCAATCGATGAGGCCTTGGCCGGTTTCGCCACTCATATTCAGGTCTTTATTGAGCCGGACAATTCTATCACGGTTGTCGATGATGGTCGTGGTATTCCAGTCGATATCCAAGAGAAAACTGGCCGTCCTGCAGTTGAAACTGTCTTTACGGTCCTTCACGCTGGTGGTAAATTCGGCGGAGGCGGTTATAAGGTCTCTGGTGGATTGCACGGGGTTGGTTCTTCGGTCGTTAATGCCCTCTCAACACAACTTGATGTTAAGGTTTATAAAAATGGACATATCCACTTCCAAGAGTACAAACGTGGGGTAGTGGTGGCAGATTTAGCAGTAATTGGTGAAACAGAGAAACATGGTACGACTGTTCACTTTACGCCAGACCCAGAGATTTTCCAAGAAACAACCGAGTTTGACTTTGGAAAATTGGCTAAACGTATCCAAGAGCTAGCCTTTTTGAACAAGGGGCTCCGTATCTCTATCACAGATAAGCGTGAGGGTCTCGAACAAGAGAAACATTATCACTACGAAGGTGGTATCACGTCTTATGTGAAATACATCAATGAAAACAAGGATGTTATCTTTGACGAACCTATCTACACTGATGGTGAGATGGATGGTATTTCAGTTGAAGTTGCTATGCAATACACGACTGGTTATCATGAAACAGTGATGAGTTTTGCCAACAACATTCACACCCATGAAGGTGGTACTCACGAACAAGGTTTCCGTACAGCCTTAACGCGTGTCATTAATGACTATGCGCGTCAGAATAAGATTCTCAAAGAAAAAGATGATAATTTGACTGGGGATGATGTTCGTGAAGGGTTGACTGCTATCATCTCTGTCAAGCATCCAAACCCACAGTTTGAAGGTCAAACCAAGACCAAGCTTGGAAACTCTGAAGTGGTTAAGATTACCAATCGTCTCTTCAGTGAAGCTCTAAGTCGCTTCCTCTTGGAAAATCCCGCCATCGCTAAGAAGATTGTTGAAAAAGGGATTTTGGCCTCTAAGGCCCGTATCGCCGCCAAGCGTGCTCGTGAAGTGACCCGTAAGAAGTCAGGTCTTGAAATTTCTAACCTTCCAGGGAAGTTGGCAGACTGTTCATCGAATAATGCCGAAATGAATGAACTTTTCATTGTCGAAGGGGACTCAGCCGGTGGTTCTGCTAAATCAGGTCGTAACCGTGAATTCCAAGCTATTCTTCCGATTCGAGGTAAGATTTTGAACGTTGAAAAGGCTAGCATGGATAAGATTCTAGCCAATGAAGAAATTCGTTCTCTCTTCACAGCTATGGGAACAGGTTTTGGAGCTGAATTTGATGTCAGCAAGGCACGTTACCACAAGTTGGTAATTATGACCGATGCCGATGTCGATGGGGCTCACATCCGTACCCTGCTTCTGACTTTGATTTACCGCTTTATGCGTCCAGTCTTGGAATCAGGTTATGTCTACATTGCACAACCACCAATTTATGGGGTTAAGGTTGGTTCTGAGATTAAAGAATATATCCAACCTGGTGCAGATCAAGAAGACAAATTGCGTGCTGCACTTGAAAAGTATAGTGTGGGACGTTCAAAACCTACGGTACAACGTTATAAAGGTTTGGGTGAAATGGATGACCACCAACTTTGGGAAACTACCATGGACCCTGAAAATCGTTTGATGGCACGTGTTTCTGTGGACGATGCTGCGGAGGCAGATAAGATTTTCGATATGCTGATGGGAGACAAGGTTGAACCTCGCCGCGAATTTATCGAAGAAAATGCCGTTTACAGTACTCTAGATATCTAATATTCTTTTAAAAAAGGATGCAATGCTAGGATAACTATGATATAATCGTAATGTTATTCTACATTTATGAACATAATAGACGATTAAGGAGAAACTATGTCTAGCGGAATTGTTTTACTGATTGTAGTGGTAGTTATACTCGTAATTATCGCTTACTTAATCGGTATTCTTATTAGAAAACGAAATGATTCGCGGATTGCAGAGCTTGAAGAGCGCAAGCAAAGCTTGTTTGACTTGCCAGTTAATGAAGAAATTGAAGAAGTCAAAAAGCTTCACTTGATTGGACAAAGTCAAACAACCTTCCGTGAATGGAATCAGAAATGGGTAGATATCTCAACAAACTCATTTACAGATATTGAGAATCATATTTTCGAAGCTGAAAATATGAATGATACTTTCCATTTCTTCAAGGCTAGTGGTGAAATCAATAACATTGAGAGTCAGTTGGATCTTGTGGAAGAAGACATCAAGTCTATTCGCGAAGCGCTCTCAACCTTGAAAGAACAAGAAGAAAAGAACAGTGCTCGCGTTAAGCATGCATTAGACTTGTACGAAGAGTTGCAAAACTCAATCGAGGAAAACTCTGATAATTTCGGTTCTACCATGACCGAAATCAATAAACAGCTTAAAAACATTGAAGCTGAGTTTGCAGAATTCGTGACGCTTAACTCATCAGGTGACCCTATTGAGGCATCAAGTATTTTGGATCGTGCAGAAGAACACACTATTGCATTGGGTCAAATTTCAGAGAAGATTCCTGCGATTGTAGCTAAGTTGGAAGATGATTTCCCAGATCAGTTAGATGATTTGGAATCTGGCTATCGCAAGTTGATTGAGCAAAATTATCACTTCCCTGAAAAAAATATCGAACGTCGCTTCCAAGAAATTCGTGAAGCTATCCGTTCTAACTCAAGTGAATTGGTTTCTCTTGATTTGGACCGTGCGGAAGAAGAAAACGTTGAGATTCAAGATAAAATTAACAACTTGTATAGTATTTTCGAACGTGAAATTGCCTCATACAAGGTTGTTAAGCGTCATAAGAAAATCTTGCCAGACTATCTTAAACACGCTAAAGAAAACAACAAGAAACTTCAAGAAGAGCTTGAGCGTCTCATGTTGACTTATATCTTCGATGAAACTTATGCAGCAGATGTTCGTAGCTTTGCATCTGATATTTCAGGTGTGGAGACAGCTGTTCTTCCAACTCTTGAAAACTTTGAAACTCAGGTGAAACCTTTCTCAGAACTTGAAAAGATCTTTGAAAAGAGTCTCAATACCTTGTCTGCTGTTGAAAATGGTCAGGTTGAGGTCTTTGAAAATCTTCAGGCTATTGAGAAAAACGAAGCTAAGGCACGTGAAGAGCTTGATATTTATGTTAATAAATTGCATGTTATCAAGCGTTACATGGAAAAACGTAACCTGCCAGGTATTCCTCAATCCTTCTTGAGTGTCTTCTTCTCAACAAGTGCTCAAATTGAGGCACTTATGGATGAACTCAGCCGTGGACGTATCAATATCGATGCGGTAATGCGTTTGACAGAAACATCTAAAAATGCCATTGATCATTTGGAAGAGACTGCCTACTTGGTTGTTCAAAATGCAACCTTGACTGAGCAACTCTTGCAATACTCAAACCGCTACCGTTCATTTGAACCTGCTGTTCAAAGCAGCTTTGAGCATGCGCTTAAGTTGTTTGAAGTTGATCATGATTATGATGCATCTTTGGAAGAAATCTCTTATGCCTTGGAAACAGTTGAACCAGGTGTGACAGATCGTTTTGTATCATCTTACGAGAAGACACGCGAACAAATCCGTATGTAAGAGAAAGATTCTGGACTAGGGTCCAGAATTTTTTGTAAGGTCCGTTTTTCATTTCATGTTAAAATTAAATCTAGTGAAGGCTTAGATAGGCATCAAAGAATCGAGGTAATTATGTCAGAAGTTAAAGGTTTATTAGTTATGGACGTAGATTCAACGCTAGTCCAAGAAGAAGTTATCGATTTATTGGGAGAAGAAGCAGGCGTTGGTCAAGAAGTTGCTGAAATCACAGAGCGTGCCATGCGTGGAGAATTGGATTTTAGACAGGCCTTGAATGAGCGTGTGGCGACCCTCGAGGGATTGCCAGAGAGTATATTTGATAAGGTCTATGCTCGTATTCATTTCAACAAAGGAGCCAAGGAGCTGGTGGATGAACTTCACGCTCGTGGCTTTAAGGTAGGCTTGGTTTCTGGAGGCTTCCATGAAACTGTTGATAGACTAGCAGCTGAAGCAGGAATCGATTATGTCAAGGCTAATCACCTAGAGGTGGTTGATGGTGTCTTAACTGGTAAGGTTTATGGTGAGATTGTTACCAAAGATGTCAAGGTAGCCAAACTCAAGGATTGGGCAGCAGAAAATGGTCTCGAACTCTCACAAACCATTGCAATGGGTGACGGTGCCAATGATTTGCCTATGATTAAGTCAGCTGGCATTGGTATCGCCTTTTGTGCCAAACCTATTGTCCGTGAACAAGCTCCCTACCAAATTACAGAACCAGACTTGTATAAGGTAATCGAGATTTTGGATGAGGTTAAGAAATAGTAGATATATAAATAGTCCTTTGGATGATTCCAAAGGACTATTTGTATACCAAAAAAGCACCGATTCGGTGCCACTTTCTCAAGTTGAATACGGACTAAGCCTTATTTTAACTTTGCTGTATTGTTTCGAATGGTTTCAAACCGTCTTTATTATATAGCTTTGTAACCAATATGTCAATATACTACAGAGTAAGGTAATAAAAAATTATTTTCTTAATCATAAGACTTTAACTCTGTACTATTAAATAAGTAGTTCTATCAGGTGTTGAAATGTTCTTTAATAAGTGTATAATATTTTCTATAAATTAAGATTTTTCAAATAAGGAGAAAAGCATGACTAAGCCATACTCAATTGGACTTGATATTGGGACGAATAGTGTTGGATGGGCTGTAATAACTGATGATTACAAGGTTCCATCTAAAAAAATGAAAGTCTTAGGAAATACGAGTAAAAAGTATATCAAAAAGAACTTGTTAGGTGCATTACTCTTTGACTCTGGAATCACAGCAGAGGGAAGAAGATTGAAACGTACTGCAAGAAGACGTTATACTAGACGCCGTAATCGTATCCTTTATTTACAGGAAATTTTTAGCACAGAGATGGCTACATTAGATGATGCTTTCTTTCAAAGACTTGACGATTCATTTTTAGTTCCTGATGATAAACGTGATAGTAAGTATCCGATATTTGGAAACTTAGTAGAAGAAAAAGCCTATCATGATGAATTTCCAACTATCTATCATTTAAGGAAATATTTAGCAGATAGTACTAAAAAAGCAGATTTGCGTCTAGTTTATCTTGCATTGGCTCATATGATTAAATATAGAGGTCACTTCTTAATTGAAGGAGAGTTTAATTCAAAAAATAATGATATTCAGAAGAATTTTCAAGACTTTTTGGACACTTATAATGCTATTTTTGAATCGGATTTATCACTTGAGAACAGTAAACAACTTGAGGAAATTGTTAAAGATAAGATTAGTAAATCAGCAAAGAAAGATCGTATTTTAAAACTCTTTCCTGGGGAGAAGAATTCGGGTATTTTTTCAGAGTTTCTAAAGTTGATTGTAGGAAATCAAGCTGACTTTAAGAAATATTTTAATTTAGACGAAAAAGCCCCCTTACATTTTTCTAAAGAAAGCTATGATGAAGATTTAGAGACTTTGTTAGGTTATATTGGAGATGATTATAGTGATGTCTTTCTCAAAGCAAAGAAACTTTATGATGCTATTCTTTTATCAGGTATTCTGACTGTAACTGATAATGGGACAGAAGCACCTCTTTCTTCTGCTATGATAATGCGATATAAAGAACACGAAGAAGATTTAGCGTTACTAAAGGCATACATAAGAAATATTTCCCTAGAAACATATAATGAAGTATTTAAAGACGACACCAAAAACGGCTATGCTGGTTATATTGATGGAAAAACAAGTCAGGAAGATTTCTATGTACATCTAAAAAAACTATTGGCTGGTCTTGAAGGTGCGGACTATTTTCTTGAAAAAATTGATCGAGAAGACTTTTTAAGAAAGCAACGCACATTTGATAATGGTTCAATACCATATCAGATTCATCTTCAAGAAATGAGAGCAATTCTCGATAAGCAAGCTAAATTTTATCCTTTCTTGGCTAAAAATAAAGAAAGAATCGAGAAGATTTTAACCTTCCGAATTCCTTATTATGTAGGTCCACTTGCGAGAGGGAATAGTGACTTCGCTTGGTCAATAAGAAAACGAAATGAAAAAATTACACCTTGGAATTTTGAGGACGTTATTGACAAAGAATCTTCGGCAGAGGCTTTTATTAATCGAATGACTAGTTTTGATTTGTATTTGCCAGAAGAGAAGGTACTTCCAAAGCATAGTCTCTTATACGAAACTTTTAATGTATATAATGAATTAACAAAAGTTAGATTTATTGCCGAAAGTATGAGAGATTATCAATTTTTAGATAGTAAGCAGAAGAAAGATATTGTCCGACTTTATTTTAAAAATAAAAGGAGAGTTACTGATAAGGATATTATTGAATATTTACATGCAATTGATGGATATGATGGAATTGAATTAAAAGGCATAGAGAAACAGTTTAATTCTAGTTTATCTACTTATCACGATCTTTTAAATATTATTAATGATAAAGAGTTTTTGGATGATAGTTCAAATGAAGCGATTATCGAAGAAATTATCCATACTTTGACAATTTTTGAAGATAGAGAGATGATAAAACAACGTCTTTCAAAATTTGAGAATATATTCGATAAATCCGTTTTGAAAAAGTTATCTCGTAGACATTACACTGGCTGGGGTAAGTTATCTGCTAAGCTTATTAATGGTATTCGAGATGAAAAATCTGGTAATACTATTCTTGATTACTTAATTGATGATGGTGTTTCTAACCGTAATTTCATGCAACTTATTCACGATGATGCTCTTTCTTTTAAAAAGAAGATAAAGAAGGCACAAATTATTGGTGACAAAGATAATATTAAACAGGTCGTTCAGGCTTTGCCAGGAAGTCCTGCGATAAAAAAAGGTATTTTACAAAGCATAAAGATTGTAGATGAATTAGTTAAAGTTATGGGAAGAAGACCTGAGTCAATTGTTGTTGAGATGGCTCGTGAAAACCAATATACCAACCAAGGTAAATCTAATTCTCAACAACGCTTGAAACGTTTAGAAGAATCTCTCAAAGAGTTAAGTAGTAAGATACTTAAGGAAAATATTCCTGCAAAACTTTCTAAAATAGACAATAATGCACTTCAAAATGATCGACTTTATTTGTATTATCTTCAAAACGGCAAAGATATGTATACCGGAGAAGAATTAGATATTGATAGATTAAGTAATTATGATATTGATCATATTATTCCTCAAGCTTTTTTGAAAGATAATTCTATTGACAATAAAGTACTTGTTTCATCTGCTAGTAACCGTGGTAAATCAGATGATGTTCCAAGTTTAGAGGTTGTCAAAAAAAGAAAGACACTTTGGTATCAATTATTGAAGTCAAAATTAATTTCTCAACGAAAATTTGATAATCTGACAAAAGCTGAACGGGGAGGTTTGTCACCTGAGGCTAAAGCTGGTTTTATTCAACGCCAGTTGGTAGAAACACGTCAAATAACAAAACATGTAGCTCGTTTACTTGATGAGAGATTTAATAATAAAAAAGATGAAGATAATAAAACGTTACGAACAGTAAAAATCATTACCTTGAAATCTAGCTTAGTTTCTCAATTTCGTAAGGATTTTGAACTTTATAAAGTCCGTGAAATCAACGATTTTCATCATGCTCATGATGCCTATTTGAATGCTGTTGTGGCAAGTGCTTTACTGAAGAAATACCCTAAACTAGAGCCAGAATTTGTGTATGGTGACTACCCAAAATACAATAGTTTTAGAGAAAGAAAGTCAGCTACAGAAAAGGTATATTTCTATTCAAATATCATGAATATCTTTAAAAAATCTATTTCTTTAGCTGATGGTACAGTTATTGAAAGACCACTTATTGAGGTAAATGAGGAGACCGGCGAATCCGTTTGGAATAAAGTGGCAGACCTAAATACTGTTAGAAAAGTTCTTTCATATTCACAGGTTAATATTGTCAAAAAAGTGGAGGAACAAAATCACGGATTGGATAGAGGAAAACCAAAGGGATTGTTTAATGCAAATCTTTCCTCGAAACCAAAACCAAATAGTAAAGAAAATTTAGTAGGTGCTAAAGAGTATCTTGACCCTAAAAAGTATGGGGGGTATGCTGGTATTTCTAATTCATTTGCTGTTCTTGTTAAAGGGACAATTGAAAAAGGTGCAAAGAAAAAAATAACAAATATACTTGAATTTCAAGGTATTTCTATTTTAGATAGGATTACGTATAGAAAAGATAAATTTAATTTTTTACTTGAAAAAGGTTATAAAGATATTGATTTGATTATTGAATTACCTAAATATAGTTTATTTGAACTTTCAGATGGTTCACGACGGATGTTGGCTAGTATTTTGTCAACGAATAATAAGAGGGGAGAGATTCACAAGGGAAATCAAATCTTTATTTCACAGAAGTATGTGAAATTACTTTATCATGCTAAAAGAATAAGCAACACATTTTATGATAATCATAGAAAGTATGTTGAAAATCATAAAAAAGAGTTTGAAGAATTATTTTACTATATTCTTGAATTTAATGAGAATTATGTTGGAGCTAAAAAGAATGGTGAACTCTTAAAATCTGCCTTTCAATCATGGCAAAATCATAGTATAGATGAACTCTGTAGTAGTTTTATAGGAACTACCGGAAGTGAAAGAAAGGGACTATTTGAATTAACCTCTCGAGGAGGTGCTGCTGATTTTGACTTTTTAGGTGTTAAAATTCCAAGGTATAGAGATTATACCCCATCATCCTTATTAAAAGATGCTACACTTATTCATCAATCTGTTACAGGTCTCTATGAAACACGAATCGACCTTGGCAAACTAGGAGAGGATTAATGGCGGGTTGGAGAACTATAGTCGTAAACACACATTCTAAACTGTCATATAAGAATAATCATCTTATTTTTAGAAACTCATATAAAACTGAGATGATTCATCTTTCTGAGATTGATATACTTTTATTGGAAACTACTGATATTGTACTGACTACAATGTTAGTGAAGAGATTAGTTGATGAAAATATTCTTGTTATTTTCTGTGATGATAAACGATTGCCGACAGCTTTTGTTACACCGTATTATGCGCGTCATGATTCTAGTCTACAAATAGCTAGACAAATTTCTTGGAAAGAAGATGTAAAATGTGAAGTATGGACTGCTATTATTGCACAAAAGATATTGAATCAATCATACTATTTGGGAGAATGTTCTTTCTTTGAGAAATCTCAATCAATTATGGAGTTATATCATGGTTTAGAACAGTTTGATCCTAGTAATCGTGAGGGTCACTCTGCCAGAATTTATTTTAATACACTTTTCGGTAATGACTTTACTAGGGAAAGTGATAATGATATCAATGCAGCGCTAGATTATGGTTATACTTTATTATTGAGTATGTTTGCACGTGAGGTTGTCGTCTGTGGTTGTATGACACAAATTGGTTTAAAGCATGCTAATCAGTTTAATCAATTTAACCTTGCTAGTGATATTATGGAACCATTTAGACCAATTATAGATAGAATTGTTTATCAAAATCGACATAAGAATTTTGTCAAAATCAAGAAAGAACTCTTTTCGATTTTTTCAGAAACCTATCTCTACAATGGAAAAGAGATGTATTTATCAAACATTGTTAGTGATTATACAAAAAAAGTTATAAAAGTGTTAAATCAGTTAGGTGAGGGAATTCCTGAATTTAGAATATGAGTTACAGATATATGCGAATGATATTAATGTTCGATATGCCAACAGATACTGCTGAAGAGAGGAAAGCGTATCGTAAGTTTAGGAAGTTTCTATTAAGTGAAGGTTTTATTATGCACCAGTATTCGGTTTATAGTAAACTTTTGTTAAACAATACCGCAAATACAGCAATGATTGGACGACTTAAGGCTAATAATCCTAAAAAAGGAAATATAACAATATTAACAGTTACTGAAAAGCAATTTGCTCGTATGATTTATTTGTACGGAGATAAGAACACCAGTGTTGCCAATTCAGACGAAAGGTTAGTGTTCTTAGGAGAAGATTATTGTGATGAAGATTAATTTTTCGCTTTTGGATGAGCCTATGGAGATTAGCCAGGGGACAGTTCTCGTAATTGAGGATGTGAGTGTGTTTGCTCAAATAGTTAAGGAATTCTATCAGTATGATGAACAATCGAATTTAACAATATTTGATAGTAAAATAAGGAGTATAAAGTCCTCTGAATTGCTTTTAATAACAGATATTTTAGGTTACGATATTAATACTTCTCAGGTATTAAAGTTGCTTCACACAGATATTGTAAGCCAGTTGAATGATAAACCAGAAGTTAGATCAGAAATAGATTCTTTGATATCATTAATTACTGATATTATCATGGCAGAGTGTTTAGAAAATGAACTAGATATAGAGTATGATGAGATTACACTTTTAGAACTAATTAAATCGTTAGGTATCAGAATCGAAACTACGTCTTGTACGGTTTTTGAAAAAATATTTGAGATTTTACAGATTTTCAAATATTTAGTTAAAAAGAGAATTTTGGTGTTCGTCAATAGTTTGTCGTATTTTTCTAATGATGAAATTTATCAAATCTTGGAATATACAAAGTTATTACAAGCTGATGTATTATTTTTGGAACCTAGAAAGATTAAAGGTATTCAACAATTTATTTTGGATAAGGATTACATTTTGATGCCTTACAATAACTAGTAATTTGGTAATAAGTATAGATAGTCTTGAGTTATTTCAAGACTATCTTTTAGTATTTAGTAGTTTCTACATGAAGTTGAGTGGAAGAATCATTTTGTTAGAGAGTAGGTTATAAGCTATCTGATAGGTGAGAAGGTAAGTTGATTGGAAAAAGATTTCTAAAATTTTTTCGATATAGCGACAGCTCTATTTGTTAAAACGTTGTTATATAAGGCTTTTTAAGGTATAATAAACATAAAAATGGAATCATTTTGAAGCTGAAGTCAGGCTGAGATGAATAGCGCGATTACGAAATCTGGTAGAGAAAAATGACCTACGAGGTTTTAGAGCTGTGTTGTTTCGAATGGTTCCAAAACTCCCTTACACTTGCGCACGCACAAGCCATAGTTTTAGAGCTGTGTTGTTTCGAATGGTTCCAAAACGAAGGAATTAGAAGAAGCGACGGGCAATGTGTTTTAGAGCTGTGTTGTTTCGAATGGTTCCAAAACTTTCCGACACCTCCGAGATTTGCAACGACAGTTTTAGAGCTGTGTTGTTTCGAATGGTTCCAAAACAAACGATTATGAACGCAGACAAGCGTTGCTGTTTTAGAGCTGTGTTGTTTCGAATGGTTCCAAAACTACAGCAGTGTGACCGTACTCCGAAATAGCGTTTTAGAGCTGTGTTGTTTCGAATGGTTCCAAAACTAAAAAACTAGGTGGTTGGGTTAATATTACGTTTTAGAGCTGTGTTGTTTCGAATGGTTCCAAAACAGAACTTGATCTTTTGTTGCTTTGTACAGACGTTTTAGAGCTGTGTTGTTTCGAATGGTTCCAAAACGTTAAATTACCGGTGATAGATAAGCCTACTGTTTTAGAGCTGTGTTGTTTCGAATGGTTCCAAAACAGCACCAGTCGTTGAAATTCCTGAGTGGCAGTTTTAGAGCTGTGTTGTTTCGAATGGTTCCAAAACACCCTCACTATATTGGGTCCTTGTAAACTGGTTTTAGAGCTGTGTTGTTTCGAATGGTTCCAAAACCGTTTTACACAAAATACCTACCTCTACGTGGTTTTAGAGCTGTGTTGTTTCGAATGGTTCCAAAACTGCAGGTGATGAAGTAACTACAGAACGTGTGTTTTAGAGCTGTGTTGTTTCGAATGGTTCCAAAACAAATAATTAATTAAATAATCAAGAAGTGGTGTTTTAGAGCTGTGTTGTTTCGAATGGTTCCAAAACCAAAAAACGCACCAGACCCCGTAGAGCTGCGTTTTAGAGCTGTGTTGTTTCGAATGGTTCCAAAACCGGTCTAGGTGCTGAAATCGTGGCAGTCTAGTTTTAGAGCTGTGTTGTTTCGAATGGTTCCAAAACTGAACTAATTAAGACGATTGGAGAACACAAGTTTTAGAGCTGCCTTGTTTCGAATGGTTTCACCCTCTCTTTGTAACGATTTTGGGTTGACTTCTCCTTAAACTCATCCTATCATAGAGGAGTCTAGTATTGAAATGGGGGAAGAGACATGTTATACGAATATCCAGCGATTTTTCACACGATTGAGGAAGGTTATCAAATTAGTTTTCCTGACTTTGGCCGTAGCATTAGGGCAGATTCTTTGCCTCTTGCCATGACGAAAGCATCTGTGTTTTTATCACATATTATTAAAAGGTATGGAGATAAGCCTTTACCAGAGCCGACTGCGGTTAGCAGTATTCCTAATGAGGAAGAACTCGTCGTTTTGATTCAAACAGAGCTTGATTAAGACTAAAAAACTCTCGGAAGATTAATTCCCGAGAGTTTTAGGTTTTATTGGCCACATAGACGCCCAGGACGACTAAAATGCCTGCAAAAATTTGTAGCTGCGAGAAGGGTTCTCCTAAGACGACAACAGCAGCTAGAATTGAGATAATGGTCGAAATCCCAATAAAGGATGCTGTTCGGTTGACCCCGATATTTGCGATGGCAAAATTTGATAGCAGATAGCCCAGAACACTGCATCCCAAGCCTTGATAAAGGATAGTGATAGTGAATTTTGGATTGCTCACAGGGAGAAGCAAGAGCTCTTTCAAATCACCTGCTAGAAAGCCTTGGCTGAGTGCAAAGAGTCCAAATGTCAGGCAACCACTGGCAAGCATAAAATAGGTAATCTCAAGGCTGGTGAATTGACTTGCCCTTTCAACATCAACGCAATACAGGGCGTAGGAGACGACTGCTAGACCTAGAATCAAGTAGCCCACCAAGGAGAAGTGGGTAGAGCCGCCAGCAGCAAAGACAGCTATGATGATACCGATAAGGGTTGTGATGACACCGACCACTTGCCAACGGCTAGGCCATTCTTTTAAAATTAGGCTGGACATGATAAGGGCAACGACTGGGATACAGGCTAGGAAGGCTCCGCTTTCAGAAGCTGTCGTCATACGAATGCCAATCGTTTCGCAGATAAAATAGATAATCGGATTGAGAATGGCAATACGTGTCAGTGGTTTGAGATTTCTACCGTTAATTTTTAGCCGACGTCGGCTGAATAGGAAATAGAGGTTGATAAAAAGGAAGGCGGTGACAAAGCGCCAAGAGATTAAAGTCAGGTCACTGACCTGTGCTGTAATAGATTTGGTAAAGATAAAACTGAGACCAAAGAGAATCTCACAAGTCGCTGCGGCCAAACATCCCAAGATGATTTTATTTTTCATTGTCTCACCTCCTGAATTTGGATTTCCACGCCTATTATAGCACTTTCAGGAAGCGTTTACATCAATCTGAACCTAAAAAATAGACTAGCAGATTAGCTAGCCTATCTTATCTTATTAGTTACCAATTGAGACAGTTCCGTCTGAACCAACTTTGACATTGGTACCGTCTTGGCTGTTAACTTCGACTGAACCATCTTGGCCAACTGTTGCACTGTTACCTTCGCTATCGTTGGCTTCGACAGTATTATTGCCGTTTGTTTTTGCTGAGTTACCGTTTCCGTCGCTCACTTCAGTTGAACCGTCTTTGTTGACTTTTACTGAAGCGCTTGAATCCGTTGAAGAAGATTCTTTGGTTACCTTGCTTGATGATGGTGTTGAAGATGATGAGTCAGTTTTGTCTTTAGAGTTGCCACATGCTGCTAAGGTCAACAAGGCAAGAACTGAGACAGAGGCTAAAGTTAATTTAGAAAATGTTTCCATAATAGTCTCCCTTTTTTCTTAGTAAATTTATTTTAAATGAAAAAAGAAAGATTTAAAAGCGCTTCCAGTTGTTTTTACGCAACTGTAATCCCTTGGTAATATCAGTGTTGTACAAGGCTAATCTATTGGAAAATAAGAGGTAGATTCCTTTACGCTGTTAGGAGGTTTGATAGATATTTCAAATCGTTCAGTCAGGTTGTAAGGCCTCTCTTTGTTATAATAATAGAAAACAGAATGAGGTGACATCATGTATCAAACGACAGTTAAAGGTGATAAACGATTCCATTCGCTTTCAGAGGGCTATGGAGCACCGGTGGAACTTTTTGGCTATACGGAAGATGGGGAAACACCGATGAGCTTGGTCAATATTGCCTTGGCTTCCTGCGTGACCATGTGTCTACAGAGCTATTTTGCCAAGTATCAGGGGATTGAGGAGCTTGCCATTCAGGTTGATTCCAACTATGAAGAAGGACATTTCACACTTGAGATTCAGTTACCTGAGGAACTGATTTTGGAAAATGAGCAAGAACTCTTAACTTTTGTGGATAATTATTGTCGAGTGAAGAAGCTTTTTCGTGAAGATATTCAGGTTGACATCAGCTTAGCAAAATAAGCTTATTATCCTTTATGAACTTCGTGTTATACTAATAGATAAAGACGTGCCATTTCATTGGGAGTGGAATGAGCAGCAATAGGAGGGCTTGCTATGCAAGACAAACTACATGAAATCCGTGTGTTTGAAAATTTTCAAGAAGAAGTATTTGAAGCTGGGCATGTTGTCGTGACAACTAAGGTTGTTGAGAAGTCCCTAAATTACTTTGGTAATGCTCACGGGGGCTATTTGTTTACGCTTTGTGATCAGGTCGCAGGGCTCGTAGCCATTTCAACAGGTGACTATGCGGTGACGCTTCAGTCTAATATCAATTATCTCAAGGCAGGGCATTTGTCTGACCAACTCAAGATTGAAGGTCTGTGTGTTCATAATGGTAAGACGACTAAGGTGGTGGAAGTTGTCATTACTAATCAGGAAGAGAAAATCCTTACAAGGGCTACATTTACCATGTATGTGACAGGCTCGGTCGAGGAATAGAAAAGGAGCGTTTATGTCAGATTTTCAAACCATGGATGACTTTGCGGTCTTTGTTAATGACTACCTGACACCAGACCAATTGAAAGTTCAAGCCTATTCTTATGCGTCAGACCAACAGGAGCTCTCTCTTCTTGTGACCGTTGATGATTATGAGATGATGTGTCGTTGGCATGCTGTCTGGACTTTTTCAGGGTTACACCAGGCCTTCTTTCAGTCTGTAATGGACTTGGATAACAGCTTTTCTATTGATAGTGATAGCTTGGCTATGAAAGTGCGTTTAAGGGATCAAGAGCTCTTGTTTCAAGCAAAGGGGCTTGAAATGGTGGTTGTCGATTTGCCTGAGCCCCTTTTTCGTTTAGCTGATGTGTCTTTTAACGAAGGAGGAAAGCACTTTACCTACCTTTGTGAAGACCAAAGTGTTACAGCAGAAGATTGGGTTTTGGTTCCTATAGGTTCTGGCAATGCTGAAAAAGAAGCATTTGTGGAAAAAATTTCCTATGTCCTAGCGGACGAGGTTCCAGTTGAGCTGAAAAAACTGAAGAAGGTGATTCAAAAGCTGGATTTAGTAACTGTTCGTTATGATGTGAAGGTTGTTCGAAAGGGATTTTTGAGTTTTTCAGGGATGGCTTTTGAGGGCGAGGAACTAGGTAAGCCAACAGACTTTCTTTGGGTACCCTTTTTGGCAGAACAAGATGATTTGGCTGTTCCTACCTATGGTATTCGAATCAATGATGGCAGTCGCAAGACTTATGTAACGGCCTTGGCTGGTGAGGATGATAGTATGGAAATGATTGCTCTTGCACCAGCTACTTATGCGGTTTTTAAACTTAGAGGGCCTGCTACAGCAGCTGTTTGGGAGAGTTTTCATTATGCTAAGAAACACTTTGAAATGATTGATCAGCCAACTGTAGAGGTTTATCCACCAGGGAATCGTCAGGCTGAAGATTATGAAATGGAAGTTTGGATTCCAATAAAGGAGGAAGTATAGATGCGTCTGGATAAGTTTTTGGTTGATTGTGGTGTTGGTAGTCGCAGTCAAGTCAAGACCTTTCTCAAAAAGAAGCAAGTGACCGTAAATGGTCAGGTGGAGACATCACCTAAGACTCAGATTGATGAGAATCAAGACCAGATTGCTTTTCAAGGTCAAGCATTAACACACGAGACCTTTGTTTACTATCTGTTAAATAAGCCTCAGGGTGTTATTTCAGCGACGGAGGATGCCCGTCACAAGACAGTACTTGATTTACTGGATGATACAGCACGACATAAGCAGGTCTTTCCTGTTGGTCGTTTGGATATTGATACTCACGGTCTCCTGCTTTTGACTAACAATGGCGATTTAGCTCACGCCATGTTGTCGCCTAAGAAACACGTGGACAAGATTTATCAGGCTAAGGTGGATGGAATCATGGATCAGGAGGATATCCTGGCTTTTGAAAAAGGAATTGAACTCAAAGACCATACTTGCCAACCAGCTAAACTAGAGATTGTATCAGTAGATAGGGCTGTTGGGACTAGCCTAGTTCAGATTACCATTGCTGAAGGGAAATTTCATCAGGTTAAGCGTATGGTAGCTGCTTGTGGTAAGGAAGTGACAGAGTTACAACGCCTAAGTATGGGGCCTTTAAGCCTGCCCAATGATTTAGAAGTCGGTGCTTGGCGACGTTTGACCGAGGAGGAGTTGGAAGCTTTAACGGTTTTTGGAATTCCTTTGGCTTAAGCTAGTCTAAGAGTTGCGAAATAGGCAGATTTTTGTTACTATTATTGTGAAATAATAGAAGAAAAAACGAGGTAAATTCAAGTGGCATTTGGAGATAACGGACCACGTAAGAAATCATTTTTTGAACGTCTAACAGTATTGGTCGTTTTGATTATGCTATTAGTAACAGTTGGGGCATTGATTTTCCAAGCAGTCGCAGCTGTCCTTTAAGACGCTATCAAGCGTTTTTTTGTGTATGTCGGAAATTCTTTCGTTTGTGATTGAATTTGTACATGGCATACAAATCAGAAAGAGAGAAATATAGATGAGTATGTTTTTAGATACAGCCAAGATTAGTGTCAAAGCTGGTCGTGGTGGTGACGGGATGGTTGCCTTCCGTCGTGAGAAATATGTACCTAATGGCGGTCCTTGGGGCGGTGACGGTGGTAAGGGTGGCTCAGTCATTTTCAAGGTTGACGAAGGCTTACGTACCCTTATGGATTTCCGTTATAATCGTAAATTCAAGGCTAAGAATGGCGAAAAAGGGATGACCAAGGGAATGCACGGTCGAGGTGCTGAAGACCTCATCGTTAGCATCCCGCCTGGTACGACAGTTCGTGATGCTGAGACAGGCAAGGTTATTACTGATATGGTTGAGGATGGCCAAGAGTTTGTCATTGCTCACGGTGGACGTGGTGGACGTGGAAATATCCGTTTTGCGACACCTCGTAACCCTGCTCCTGAAATCGCTGAAAATGGTGAGCCAGGAGAAGAACGTGAACTTCAATTGGAATTGAAGATTTTGGCGGATGTTGGTTTGGTTGGTTTCCCATCTGTTGGTAAATCAACAATCCTCAGTGTGGTAACCGCAGCAAAACCAAAGATTGGTGCCTATCACTTTACGACAATTGTTCCTAACTTGGGGATGGTTCGTACGAAGTCAGGTGAGAGCTTTGCCATGGCTGACCTTCCAGGATTGATTGAGGGGGCTAGCCAGGGTGTTGGTTTGGGAACACAGTTCCTTCGCCATATTGAGCGTACACGTGTTATCCTTCATGTGATTGATATGTCAGCGAGTGAAGGGCGTGATCCTTACGAGGATTATCTTCAAATTAACAAAGAGTTGGAAACTTACAACCTTCGCTTGATGGAACGTCCACAAATTATTGTGGCTAATAAGATGGACATGCCTGGGGCTGAGGAAAACTTGAAAGAGTTTAAAGAAAAATTGGCTGCTAACTATGATGAATTTGATGAGTTGCCACAAATTTTCCCAATTTCAAGTTTGGCTCACCAAGGTTTGGAAAATCTCTTGGAAGCTACTGCAGAGTTACTTGATGAGACTGATGAATTCTTGCTTTATAGCGAAGACGATATGGAACAAGAAGAAGTGTACTACGGCTTTAACGAGGATGAACGTCCATTTGAAATTAGCCGTGATGACGATGCCTCATGGGTACTTTCTGGTGAGAAACTTGAAAAACTCTTTGTCATGACTAACATGGAACGTGACGAATCTATCATGAAATTTGCACGTCAATTGCGTGGTATGGGAGTTGATGAAGCGCTTCGTGAACGTGGTGCTAAGGATGGCGACATCGTTCGTATCGGTAACTTCGAGTTTGAGTTTGTTGATTGACGTTGAAAGACTCTCTAAGTGCTGAAGCACAAGATAGTCTACGGCAGCCGCTATGGCGGACTACCTATCAACCTCACTAACTGTGTGAAGTTGGTGAATATAAAAATATTGAAATAAGAGGTTTACAATGGGAGATAAACCGATATCCTTCAGGGATAAAGATGGAAATTTTGTTTCTGCGGCCGATGTTTGGAATCCAAAGAAACTTGAAGAACTCTTTACGCGCTTAAATCCTAACCGAAAACTCCGTCTTGAGCGTGAGCGCTTGGCAAGGGAAGAAGCAGCAAAACACCCTGAACTAAATGAAGAAACAGAGCAAGTCTAGCACTTGCTCTGTTTTTCTTATCCAAAATGGTAATCAAAAACAGCTACTCTAGCAAGAGTAACTGTTTTGATAATTAGGCGTTTAGAACCTTGTCCAAGAATTCTTTCAAACGTGGGTGTTGTGGGTTATCGAAGATTTGATCTGGAGTACCATCTTCGAGGAACTCACCCTCTGCAGTAAAGATTACTCGGTTGGCAACTTGACGGGCAAATCCCATTTCGTGAGTAACGATAATCATGGTCATACCTTGCTCTGCCAATTCTTTCATAACGTTAAGAACGTCTCCAACCATTTCAGGGTCAAGGGCAGAAGTAGGTTCGTCAAAGAGCATGATATCAGGATTCATTGCCAAACCACGTGCAATCGCCACACGTTGTTTTTGTCCACCTGACAAGCTATCTGGCGTTGCATCGGCCTTGTCAGCAAGTCCAACACGATCAAGAAGATCCATAGCTAATTTATCAGCTTCTTCCTTGTTCATACGTCCGAGTTCAACGGGTGCAAATGTCACGTTTTCAAGGACTGTCATGTGTGGGAAAAGGTTGAAATGTTGGAAGACCATCCCGATATTTTCACGGGCTTTGTCAAGATTTGTCTTAGAATCTGATAATTCATAGCCATCAACGACTACTTTACCAGATGTCACTGTCTCAAGTAGGTTAAGCGTACGAAGGAAGGTTGATTTACCTGAACCTGAAGGACCGATGATACATACAACGTCACCTTCGTAGAATTTGGCGTCAATGCCTTTAAGGACTTCATTGTCGCCGTATGATTTGTGCAAGTCCTGCACATCGATTTTCAATTCAGCCATTATTTAAGTCTCTTTTCTAGTCGTTTAGCCAATTTCGTCAAGCATGTGATGATGACCAAGTAAAGGATGGCCAAGATCGCATACATACGGAATGATTGGTAGTTACGAGCAATGATGATTTTACCAGTTTGGAAGAGTTCAACCAAACCGATAGCTGATACGATAGTCGTATCTTTCAATGAGATAACAAATTGGTTGATGAAGTTTGGCAACATCAAGCGAACTGCTTGTGGCAAGATAACCTTACGCATTGTTGTATTGTAAGGGACACCCAAGCTTCGGCTAGCTTCCATTTGACCAATAGGAACAGCTTCGACACCACCACGTACAATTTCGGCAATGTAAGCACCACCGTTAAGTGAGAGGGCAATTGTCGCTGCCACAAAGTCATTGATTGGTGATTGGTGACCAGTGATATTTTCAATCAAGTTAGGAATACCCCAGTAGATGAAGGCTGCAACGATCATCAATGGGATACCACGAACCACATCAACAAAGACTTGCGAAATCACGCGGAGTGTTTTGTTTGGTGCAACTGCCATCATACCGAAGATAACACCGATAATCATGGCAATAGCAAATGAAAGAAGGGTCAATCCAAGGGTAATTCCAAGACCTTGGAGAAGTCGTTTGTAGTTGTTTTTAATCAAGCCTACGATGGTTGTTTCATCGGTAGCTTTTTTTGAGCTTCCTTCTTTTGATTTGTTGCTATCAAGGTATTTATTGATAATCTTATCGTAAGTACCATCTTTAACGATAGCAGCCAAACCATTGTTGAACATCTCGATCAACTCAGGGTTAGTGCCTTTTTTAACAGCAAATCCGACTTCACCAGTGGCAATACCTTCAATTGGTGTTGTAAAGTTACGCCCTTGTTGGATAGCGTATAGAAGAACGGCTTCATCATCCATAAGAGCATCGATTGAACCAGAGTTCAAGCTGTCGTACATAGTAGAAGCTTCATCGTAAGCACGAACAGTAAAGCCATATTCACCAGCATGGTCTTCCAACCATGAGTAAGATGACGTACCATTTTTAGCTCCTACAGTCTTACCTTTAAGATCCTTGTAAGATTTAACCTTACTTCCTTTAGCTACAGCCAAACGAATGTTTGATGTGTAGTAAGGATCTGAGAAGTCAAAGATTTGTTTACGAGCATCAGTGATGGTCATACCAGCCAATACGGCATCAGCTTGGCTAGATTGTACAGCATTAAGTGATGCATCGAAACCAGGGTTAGTCAATTTGACATTGAAACCTTGGTTTTTAGCAATGGCATTGATGATATCAACATCGATACCTACATATTTACCTGAACCATTTTGGTATTCGAATGGAGCAAAAGATGAGTCCATTGAGATAGTGTAGGTTTCCTTAGCAGGAGTGGCTTTTGCATTAGCATCACCAGTCAATTTAAGATCTGCTGAAGGTTTTGATGAAGAAGATTTTTCTGAGTCACCCAACCATTTGTTCATGATTTTGTCGTAGGTGCCGTCTTTCTTCATTTCCTTAAGAGCTTCGTTGAAGTCTTTGATAAGATTTTCGTGTTTTCCGCCTTTTTTAACAGCGAAAGCGAAGCTACCGATAGATTCAGGCTTAATGTTGATAGCATAGTCTTTTCCTTGACCAATAGCGTATTTAACAACTGGTGTGTCGTCCATAGCTGCGTCAACAGAACCAGAATCCAAGCTATTGTTCATCAAGTCGCTAGTGTCAAAAGTTTTAACTGTAAAACCATATTTGCTAGCGTTTTTATCAAGCCAAGTTTGAGCAGCGGTACCGTTTTTAACACCGACTGTTTTACCCTTCAATTGTTTGTAGTCGCTGACTTTGTCGCTGCTACGTGTATAGATAACAATTGAAGTGTCGTAATAAGTGTCTGAGAAAGTGAAGACCTTCTTACGTGCATCGGTAACAGTAGTACCGGCCATTAGGGCGTCTGCTTGGCCTGATTGAACAGCGTTAACAGCTGCATCGAAACCAGGGAAGGTTTGGTTAACATCCCAATTTTTACGTTTGGCAACTTCGTTGATGATATCAACGTCGATACCTTTGTAGGTCTGATCAGAATCTTTGAATTCAAATGGGGCATAGGCTGTGTCTGAAACGACTGAAATTGTTTCAGCAGATACCTTAACTCCGAAAACAAAGAAAACTGACATGGCACTCAAGAAGAGTGTCAGAAGTTTTTTCTTCATTATAAAAAGTCTCCTTTATAAAATACCTTCCTATTCTATCAAAAAAAGGTCTTGTTATCAAACTTCTTGGAGTTTGATGTTAGGAAATGTAACAAGGTTCGTTAGCTATGAGAGCTATCTGAGAAGAAGTTGACAAGCTTGTGTCAATTAGTTACACTGTAATCGAATACATGTAAGATTTGTTACAGGAGCTGAAAAATGAAGAAACGTATGCTTGAGAAATATACTAGCCGATATGATAAAGTTCCAAGTTGGCTGATGATTATGCTGTCCTGTTTTATTGCCTTGGGTTATCTCCTTATAAGTGGATTTCTATCAGGGATTGTTGTGGGAATTCCAATGGCTATTGTTCTTTCGTTCTTAGTATTAAATGGCAACATTCAGTTCCAGGATATACATTCGATTTACTATAAAATATTTTCAACCTTGTATTTTCAGTTGGGAGCCTTTGCCTTTACTGCCTTAGCTATCTTTTTCTGGGTTAAAGTTGTTGAAAAACGTCCCATTCGTACACTGGGATTCTTCAAGGGTCATATTTGGTTGAACCTGCTTAAGGGCTGGGGATTGGGAACCCTGCTCTTGTTAGTTAGTTTCCTTGGGACTTATTTACTTGGAGGGTTAGAATTTGTAAAAGTAGACTTTTCTCAGAGAACCCTCTTATACATACTATCCCTAATCCCTTTCTGGTTTATCCAAGGTGGAACCGAGGAACTGGTGACACGTGGATGGTTACTTCAGACGGTGACTAATAAATTGAACCTTTCCTGGGGAATTGCTATTTCAAGTTCTCTCTTTTCAATATTACACCTAGGAAACCAGGGTGTTACCGCCTTGTCTCTAATCAGTATTGTTCTAGTAGGAGTTCTTTTGGCTCTTTACATGCTCAAGACAGATAATATCTGGGGTGTCGCTGCCCTTCACGGTGCTTGGAACTTTGCGCAAGGGAATCTAGTTGGCGTGGCAGTTAGTGGGCAGAATGCAGGCGGTAGCTTATTGCACTTTCAGGCCAGGTCAGGCGTGCCTGATTGGTTATCAGGTGGAGCCTTTGGTCTGGAAGGGAATATCGTTACCTGTCTCGTTCTCTTGGTAGGGATTATTATCCTTCGTCTACAATTGAAAAAAGAAAACTTTTAAGGCTGAGTTCAAAGACTCGGTCTTTTTACTTCTGTGTTAAAATAGAAGAAAGTTTGGAAAAGGGGAAGAGATGAGAGTTAGACTTGAGCGAGGTATGATTTGTGTCCAAATTGTCTATGGACTTATATTTCTTGTCGCTTCCACCGGTCTATTCTGCTGGTTTCTTTTAGATGATTATCGTTTTGGGAACTTTGTAGATAACTGTGTTGCCTTCTTCATTTTACTAATATTTCTTCATGCTCTGACTAATTTAGTTGACGGTATTGTGAGACTTAAAGGTCATAAAAAAATTTTGGAAATTAACAATGATACCTTTATTTATTATGGAAGGTTATGTGGACGAGTAACCTTTGAGATTCCGCTGTCTGAAATTGACTTGGTTATGAAGGATTGGTCAACGCCAATGGATGATGTCAAACACTCGTCGACTATATACTATATTCTAAAACGTATCGATGATTTCGGAAATATAAGGTCTTGGGAAAGAAAGAGATATAGAGTTTTATACATTTTTTTCAATGATAGTAAAACGGCCTTGAAATATGATAAAAAACTTGGTTTTCAGACACGAAAAAAGCGAAAATACGTTGCTGAGACAAAAATGATTCACATTCCTATCGCAGAAGGAGAATTTTTCTCCGACCAAGAGATGAATGATTACATAAATGAAAGGAAAAAGAATGATAGATAGAAAAGAAGACAACCAATTCCATTTGGTTTCTAAATATGAACCTTCTGGGGATCAACCTCAGGCCATCGAAGCCTTGGTGGATAATATTGAAGGTGGTGAGAAGGCTCAAATTCTAAAGGGGGCGACAGGGACAGGTAAGACCTATACCATGAGTCAGGTCATCCAGCGCGTCAATAAACCAACCTTGGTTATCGCCCACAATAAAACTTTGGCAGGTCAGCTTTATGGAGAGTTCAAGGAGTTCTTCCCAGACAATGCTGTGGAATACTTCGTTTCCTACTATGATTTCTATCAGCCAGAGGCCTATGTACCCTCATCAGATACCTATATCGAAAAAGATAGCTCTGTAAATGATGAAATTGATAAGCTCCGACACTCAGCAACGTCTGCCCTCCTTGAGCGTAATGATGTTATCGTTGTGGCTTCCGTTTCTTGTATTTACGGTTTGGGTTCGCCAAAAGAATATGCCGATTCAGCGGTTAGTCTTCGTCCAGGCCAAGAGATTTCTCGAGACAAGCTGCTCAATGACCTAGTTGATATCCAGTTTGAGCGAAATGACATTGATTTCCAACGTGGGAAATTCCGTGTACGTGGTGATGTAGTCGAAATTTTCCCGGCTAGCCGTGATGAACATGCCTTTCGTGTCGAATTTTTCGGTGATGAGATTGACCGCATCTGTGAGATTGAAAGTTTGACAGGACGCAATCTCGGCGAGGTTGAGCACCTTGTTCTTTTCCCGGCAACTCACTTTATGACCAATGAAGAGCATATGGAAGAAGCCATCAAGAATATTATGGAAGAAATGGAAGCTCAGGTTAAGCAATTTGAAGCTGAGGGTAAGCTCATCGAGGCTCAACGTATCCGCCAAAGGACAGAATACGATGTTGAAATGCTTCGTGAGATGGGCTACACCAATGGTGTCGAAAACTACTCACGCCATATGGATGGTCGTAAAGAAGGCGAGCCACCGTTCACCTTGCTTGATTTCTTCCCAGAAGATTTCCTCATAATGATTGATGAAAGTCACATGACCATGGGTCAGATTAAGGGAATGTATAACGGGGACCAGGCCCGTAAGAAGATGCTGGTTGATTACGGTTTCCGTTTGCCATCAGCGCTTGATAACCGCCCACTTCGACGTGAAGAATTTGAGAGTCATGTTCATCAGATTGTCTATGTGTCTGCCACTCCAGGGGACTATGAGATGGAGCAAACTGAGACTGTCGTTGAGCAAATCATCCGTCCGACAGGGCTCCTTGATCCAGAAGTCGAAGTTCGTCCAACCATGGGACAAATGGATGACCTCCTAGGTGAGATCAATGCCCGTACGGAAAAAGGCGAGCGTGTCTTTGTAACCACTTTGACTAAGAAGATGGCTGAAGACTTGACTGACTATCTCAAGGAGATGGGTGTTAAGGTCAAATACATGCACTCTGACATTAAGACTTTGGAACGTACTGAGATTATCCGTGACCTACGTTTGGGTGTCTTTGATGTTCTTATTGGTATTAACCTTCTCCGTGAAGGGATTGACGTTCCTGAAGTTAGTCTAGTTGCTATTTTGGATGCTGATAAGGAAGGTTTCCTTCGTAATGAACGTGGGCTTATCCAAACGATTGGACGTGCTGCCCGAAATAGCGAAGGGCATGTTATCATGTATGCGGATAAGATTACGGAGTCTATGCAAAAAGCCATGGATGAAACAGCTCGTCGTCGTGAAATCCAGATGGCCTATAATAAGGAACATGGCATTGTTCCACAAACGATTAAGAAAGAAATTCGTGACCTTATTTCGATTACCAAGGCTAATGAAGCAGAAGTGGCAGAGGATACTGTGGACTACAGTGCCATGAACAAGAAAGAACGCCAAGAAGCTATCAAGAAACTTCAAAAACAAATGCACGAAGCAGCAGAACTGCTTGACTTTGAATTGGCAGCTCAAATCCGTGATATGGTGCTAGAATTGAAGAGTATGGATTAGGGAGTTTGTTATGAATAAACTAGGAAATAGTAAAAAATTATCTGAGAGTGAAGTAAAAGATTATTTAAAAGAATATTCGAGAATCATTTCTGAACTGGGGAGTGAAGATAATAGAGTATTGAGAACTGGAAATAATCCAATTGGAGATTATGGCGAATGGTTAGTTGCTAAAAAGCTGAATTTAGAACTTTATCCTAGTAGTGAAAAGAGTTTTGATGCATATTCGGGGAAATTGAAATATCAGATAAAATCGAGACAACGTCGTATTCTTCCAGATAAAAAGGGAAATAGAAATCTCAGTAGACAACTTGGTGTGATACGTAACTATGATGAATCAGATATTGAAAATAAATATCTCATTGCCTTGTTTTTTGAGAGTGATTTTTCCATTCTTGAAGGTTATAAAATTTCTTATCGCTATTTAAGAGAAATTGGAAAAGATAATAAGCATCAGAATGGCTTAATAATCAATCTTTCGAATAAAAAGATAAAGGAATTGACGGAGAAAGGACAAATAGAGGATATTACAGAAAAATTGAAATAATTATATAATCAATATTGTTAAGTTAACGTTATCAACTTCATATGAATGGTATTAATAATTAGAGTATCATTGTGGGATGATGATTATTGTGTTATGTGCACGAAGCAGCAGAACTTCTTGACTTTGAATTGGCGGCTCAAATCCGTGATATGGTGCTAGAATTGAAGAGTATGGATTAGAAACACTGGACGTTAGGTTAATGCTTTAGCAAGATGAGCTTGCAAAAAAGGAGGTAACATTGAATTCAAGTTGGTTTAAGACAATCTGTCTTTTTATACCAGGTTTAGTTATTTCTTTTCTGATTTATGTTTATTTCCCCTCCTTATATCGAAGTGGTATACTGTTTCCGTTTGAGTGTAACTCTCTTCTCTGGCCCATCCTGCTTCTTGTCCATAAGCATCAGAGAAAAATTGCAGCTTTTATTTTTTTAAATTTTAACCTCTTTGTATTTCTGATGCATGCTATAGAAGGTATAAAAGTTGAAACAGGGGGAGAGTGGGAGAGTTATACGCAAATTATTTTTGAGCCCTTGTGGATGATAAAAAGAGAACTTGTTTGGATACCAATATTTGGTTATATATTGTTTATGGCTTTTTATGCTTCTATTTATCTGCATTTGCGACATCGAGAGTCGATTAAAAACTAATTGTTAAGATTTTATTTGACTACTTACTAGAAAGGACTATCTATGTCACGTTCACAAGCTACTATTCTGACCAACATGTGTCTCATCGAAGATGGTCATGGAAATATTGTCATGCAAATTCGCGATCCCAAGCGTTATTCTTGGTCGGGTGCTGCCCTACCTGGTGGTCATATTGAAGCACACGAGGGGCTAGTGGAGTCAGTTATTCGTGAGGTCAAGGAAGAAACTGGATTGACCATTAAAAATCCTAAATTGGTTGGTATGAAGCATTGGTACACGACAGAAGACGAGCGTTATCTCGTTTTCCTCTATAGAACTTCAGACTTTGAAGGAGATATTCACTCGACAGAGGAGGGAGAAGTCCGTTGGGTTGCCAGGGAGGATGTTCCTAAGATGGAGCTGGCCTATGACATGCTCAACCTATTGCGCGTGTTTGAAGAGGATCAACTCTCTGAACTTTTCTATCGTGAGCGTCTTGAAAATGACTTTATCCGAGAATTTTGGTAATAATATGAACTATTTATTCAGATGAATGAATAGTTTTTTTGTCTTTAAAATCAGATAAAAGAGCTTTAAATAAGTGATTTTCAGATTTTGTAATGATGATGAAATTAATAAAAATAAAAATTATAATCTATAAAAGTTCATTTTTTCATTGACAAATGCATAATAATACATTATTATACTTACA